>Ga0185299_10000147_pt1 | contig 220158 bp, 219 predicted proteins | sample PaiPotPPA55metaG_FD_128002 | JGI IMG/M metagenome (GOLD analysis project Ga0185299, IMG submission 128002) | Iron sulfur acid spring bacterial and archeal communities from Banff, Canada, to study Microbial Dark Matter (Phase II) - Paint Pots PPA... ...
CCGTTGATCGTCTAGGTTCACCCTCGTAAAACCAATCTACCGCCCCTTCAGCACCCCCAACCCGCTACGCGGGTCCAATTCAGACTTGGCGCAGTACTCCAACACTCCCGCACTCCATCACTCCGCGTGGCCGGATTCGAGGACGAGGACGACGACGAGTACGAGAACGAAGAGCCTGGTGAGGGCGGATCGCTGGGTGGACATGTTACCAGGGGTTGAAACCCCTGGCTGAGTTCTTTAGTCCCTTTGGGACAATTCCCGCCTACTCTTTCTCCTTCAACATCAGCCCCAGATACGACAGAACGAACCCCACTACGCTCCAAAGAAGCTGGCTCAGATATCCAACAAACAATGGACGAGTCGTGGTGTAGATCTGACCGGTCTTTAACCGTTCGTGGGTTAAGGACCTGCTGAATTGATTCAGGTTGTCGTACGGGAGCCGGTACTTCGCGGCTAATTCCCCAGTCAGCTTTTGATTGAGAAGTAAGCTGGTGTCCGAAATTCTTTCCGCCGCGAAACTCGGCATAACCTGAGCTACAGCCAAGACGAATGGATCCATCTCATCGGTTTGGACGGTGAACCCGGAAAACAGGATTTGCGGGATCAGTACGAGAGGTACCAACATGACGGCTTGGAGCGCCGAACGCGTAAAACAGGAGATGGCTAGACCAATGCCGGTGGCGGCATATCCCAGCAATAACAATCCTACGATTTCGAGGGGCGCAACGGAAAGCGGGACTCGGGTAGTGATCAGTGCACAAGCATAGAGCACGAGGCTTTGCACGCTGGTGATAGTCCCCATCCAAACGAATTTGCTGGTCAGGTAGCTCGTCCGACTAAGGCCGACTAATCGCTCCCGTCGAAAAATGGCGCTCTCTTTTACGATTTCTTGGGCGGAATTACTGCAGCCGAACCAAAGCGTAGCGAAATACGCGAAAAACTGAATCAACGGTACTTTGTCGGTGACCCAGCAGACCAGAAGGCCGATCACCAGGGGTTGGCCGAGCGCAATTATAAGATTCTTGAGGTCGGCTTTGAAGATGGCTAACTGCCGCTGCAGCAGAATCGGAAGCGCAAATGGGCGTCGCTGCGGGATTACCGGGGGCCTTTGCTCGGTGGGTGGAGGCGCTGAGGGAGACGTGATCTCTGGCAGAGAAAAGGAGGCCACCGTCTTGGGATCGATCGTCTGAAGCGTGTCGTACAAAGCACCCAGCCGGCTCACTCCGAACCGGGCTCGGGCGGCATCAGGAGGCCCCTGGAAAAGCAGCTTGCCGGCCAACAGAACCGCGATCTGGTCCATGAGAAAGACGTTTTCCATCACGTGCGTCGTGCAGATCACCGTACAGCCGGTATCAGCCAAGCGACGTAGCAGCTCCATGAGTTTAAACTCAGAGAACGGATCTAGACCTGATGTCGGTTCATCCAAGAAAATTAGTGGGGGGCGTCGAAGCAGCTCTACTCCCACGCTGACCCTTTTTCGTTGGCCGCCCGAGAGCAATGAAATCCGCAAATCCTTCCGCTCGGCAAGACCGAGGCTCCCCATGGTTTGTTGCACCAGCGCAGCGATAGCCGGTCTGGGTGTTCCTGCCGGAAGACGAAGGCGAGCTGCGAACGTCAACGCCTCGAGGGGTGTAAGGTCGGCATGAACGATATCGTCTTGCGGCACGTAACCGAACATCGACCGGAGCTGGTTTAAATTTCCGTAGAAGTCGGTGTCGTTGATCAATATGCGTCCGCTGTCTGCCGGTTTTAATCCGCTTAATGCCCCTAGGAGTGTCGATTTTCCGGCGCCGCTCGGGCCAAGTATGCCGATAAATTGGCCGGGTTCTGCAACGAACGAGACGTCTTGCAGGATAACGTTGCCGCCTACGGTGCGGGTCAGCCCGGTCGCTATAACTTTTCCGACCGAAACCCGAAGGATCCGGTGAAGCTCATTCCCGGTGAAAGCGAAACAGAACGGTCCAACCTGGAGTTGATCGCCGATGATGAGTTGATGTTCGTCGAAACGGCGGCCGTTCACGAAGGAGCCGGCACGGCTATACAAGTCGAGAACGCGAAAACCGTCGGTGCTCTCTTCTACCACTGCGTGCCGTCGCGACACCATGGGATCGTTTAGTTGGACGTCTACTTCTCCGCTTCGGCCGAATACCAGTCGCTTACCGAGCGGAATCCGGTCTACCGCCTGGTTTGCATAAATCACGGTGCCTGGAGCGCCTAGGGCTTCGCCCGGCGAGGCCTCCTCGGCTGCTGGTTGCTGTCCCACCGGGACTTTCCCAAAGCCGATAACGACAGGGCCTAGGGTGATCTGATCTCCCGGGGTTAGCTGCGTCTGGGTCGTGATCGTGCTGCCATTTACAATCGTGCCACGCTGGCTGCCCAGGTCCTCGATTAGAAATCCGCCGCCTTGCGCGATGATCCGGCAGTGGCGTCGGGAAACTTCGGGATGGCTCAAAACGAGGTCTGCCTCTGTCGAACGTCCAATCACGACGCTCTCCTGAGAAAAAGACCGATTCAACGGGGTGTACCCCGAGACAATAGCAAGCTCGATTTCCAAGGCTCCTTGCTATCGAATTCGAGGATCGATTTCAACCCCTACTTAGTGGGGCGAGGCAACTGTTGGTGTGGCAAGCGGTAGGGGCTGGCGCGGAGTAATCAGTAATCAGTAATCAGTAGGTCAGTAATCAGTGGTCAGTGCCGGGCTGTTGCTGCGGGTACAAAAGAGCCCGTATGTCCCCAGTGCGATGAGAAAACGAAACGACCCCGAGGCATATCTTGAGAACGTTCCGCTCGGTTTGCGGCATTTGCTGCCGGTCTTTCGTCTGATTACTGATTACTGATTACTGCCCGCCAGCCCCTACTGCTCGTCACGTCAACAGTTATCTCGCCACCAAGCTGGAGCTTCGCCCCACCTAAGTCTCTACCAAACGTATTTCCCCGCGTGTCCGTATCGGTCGAGAAATTGGCCGTTCAGGTTCGGGCCGATCTGCTGGATCGCTTCCACGAGGGCCTCTGCGGATTCTTCCGGCGAAATATCGGCGTCGTCTCCACCCATATCAGTTCTTACCCAGCCGGGCGATATGGCAACGATCGTTATACCCTCAGGAGCGAGCTCGAACGCTAGGGACCGCGTCAGCATATTTAAGGCGGCCTTCGAAACGGCGTAAGCGTAATAGCTGAAATTATCCCGTTCGGCGATCGAGCCGAGGCCGGATGAGAGGTTCAGGATCCTTGGCCGGTTGCTCCTACGAAGATGCGGAAGAAAGGACCGAATAACTCGAGCGCAGCCCAAAACGTTTATTTCGAAGGCGTTTCGGAAATGGTTGAAATCGATGTTCGTTATTTTTTCGTCACCTCGTTCTGGCATAACGCCAGCGTTGTTGATAATGACATCGACGCGGCCAGAGAGCGCGTGAGCTGCGGCGGCCACGCCTTCGTCGGAGCTGACATCGAGAGATAAAACGTGGACAAGATCTCGATGCGACGCTCCCAATTTCTTCAGACTGACGGCGTTCTCCGTGTTCCGGCACCCGGCAAAAACCCTAAAATTCGCGGCGACTAATGCTTTAGTTAAGGCGTAACCGATACCTCGGTTTGCGCCAGTAATTAGCACGCTTTCCATGGGCCCAAGATAACTGCCGCCACGGTCACGACAAATACGAGAAAACCAACCGCGAATGCATCCGCCGCCGCGTCGCTATGGCGCGACAGGCAGCGAATCAACGCGAATACGAAAAGGGAAGACGATTCAACCGCAGATGAAGGCAGATTTACGCAGATAAAAGAACTCGACGGAACCGCCTAGGCCGAGAAAGACGTGGCTGGCCCAGGAAACCGCTTAATGACGAGCCGGCCAACTGCAAACCGAGAACTGCAAAGAGTGAACTCTTTTAAGAGGTCCGTCAGAGAACTACGGCAGCGGAGAGCATACTACCGTTGCTGCATTCCTGCCCTGGCGGGGTTTGTAAGTCACCGATCCATAGCCCCTGACGGATTCATTACTACTCGGCGCGATAGCGGCCGGGAGCAACGACTTTTCTCGGAGTAGTCCGGTAGGGACGAGCTTCCGCTCGTCCGCATCCTCTGCACCGTCCCGCTCCGTTGGCACGTTGAACGCAACCGGACGAGTGGGCCGCCGTCGCTTCGCTGTGGCGCGCCCTAGCCGTTAGCCTTGATACGCCATAGACTTGGCCGCGACGTAGGCTTTGCGTAGTCGGGAGCTCGTCCCTACCGGGCTGTGGCCGTTCACCACTTTTTTGTCGCTTCCATTGGCTGCTTCCGATTTGCTTCTGTGCTACACGTAACGTCACTTTCTTGAGTTATGGCTCGTTTTCTCCTGATCGTTGCAATGTTTTGCGCCATTGGTGCGGCGGGGTTGGGCTTTTTTAACCGAGATAAATTGACCAGAATGAACCAAGAGCTGGCCGACTCTGTGGATCGTTCCAAGAAATTGCAGGCTAAACTGGATGAGCTGCAGAAGACCATGCAGCAAATGGGCCAGCAGATCGAAAGCCAGCAACGTTCGAACGAACAGCAACGGGACGCAATGAATTCCGACCTCAGCTCCACCAAGACCAAGCTCGCCCAACTAACGGACCAAATCGCTGCTCGTGACAAGGACAATCAGGAACTGGCAAACCAGTTAGCCGACGCTCGCCGCAGTCTTGACCAAAAAAAACAGGCCGAGGATGATAGGCAGTCCCTGGCGGTGCGGTTGATCAACGTTGAGAACACGTTAAACCAGATGCGCTTGAACGCGGCTCCCACCGGAAAGAGTAAGTCGAAAGTGCCAGCGCAAGTGACGTTGGAGGGAACTGTGCTCTCGATGAATCGCGACGCGCAAGCCTTGATGGTAAGCCTTGGCAGTGACCTGGGTGTCGCTACAAATATGCATTTGACGGTCGAAAAGAACGGTCAGACGGTGGGTCAATTGCGCGTGGTTTCGGTTGATAAGAATAGTTGCGTCGCCCAATTTATTGCTGATGGTCCGGAGAATTTTGCACGGGTATCAGTAGGTGACCCTGTGAGCATTACGGTACGATGAGAACGCTGTTCCTTTTGTTTGGATTGGTATTGATGTTGGCCGGTTGTCAGGTTGACCCGGAAACGCAGAAACAGACACAGACGCCGCAGTTCGGTCAGCCTGATAGCACGATCCCATGGAACCAGCCGCAAAATTGGGAAAACAACGGACAACTTGGCGCGATCCCTGGAGTCGGCAATTCCCGTTATTAATTCGGCATTGCAGATTGCCATTTTTCGTGGCGGCGCGCTCGGCGATATCGTCTTAACCTTGCCGATCTTGCAGGCGTTACGGGATTTCTATGCCCGTTGTCTGATCACCTTCATTGCGCCGTATCCTCAAGCGAGCCTGGCGCGCGGTTATGCGGACCGGGTTCTCGATTTGAATTCGGCGAAATTGGTCGGGTTATTCAACTCTCGGGCGATTCTTCCGGATCAAGTTCTTGAAGGTCTTAGGGCAGACTTAGTCCTGAGCTATCTATCGGATCCCGACAGAATCATCGAGCAGAAGCTGCCGTTATCGGCGACTGCTAAGTTTTTGCAAGGCCCCTTCAGGCTCGACTTCGAGCGCCGGCCAGCAGTTGAACAGCTTGCCCAGCCCCTTCGGGTCCTAGGTATTGGTTCAATTGATCCTGTTCCGCGATTGACTGCACCGCTCCCAACGCAGCCTTTCAACCGGTTGGCGATCCACCCGGGTAGCGGTTCGCCGAAGAAAAACTGGCCCGCGGGACATTGGGCTTCACTTTTAGCCAGTTTGATGCCCGAATTCGACGAAGTCTTGCTGATCTCGGGTGAGGCGGACAAGGAGGTCGCCGAGGAGATATGCCCATTCATCCCGATCGGCAAACTTCGGCTGTGCGCTAATCGCTCCCTCTGGGAACTCGTTGCCGAATTGAGTCAAGCCACGCTCTATATCGGACACGATAGCGGCGTTACGCATTTGGCGGCTGCAACCGGGGTTCAAACCGTTGCCCTGTTCGGCCCGACCGATCCCGCGATCTGGGCGCCTAATGGCGATCATGTTATCGTGATAGAGAGCCCGGATCGCACCATGCCCGGCCTAAGCGTGGAATCCGTCTTGGAAAAACTCGTAGCGGTACGGCGCGAGATTGCAGACGGCGAACTTCAAAACGCCAACCTTGAACCTAAAACCTAAAACCTAAAACCTAGAACCTAGAACCCTTGCAGCCAGATCCGGTGCCGATCAATCTTAGCGCCGCGTTCAAGGAAAAAATCGCGAAGCTCCGGAGTGTAATGCCCATGTTCTTCCGGGTTGAGAGCTAAGAAAATTCGTGCGCCTGGATTGAGGTATCGCGATTGCAGATCGTTTAGAAAGAATTCCCATTCTTTCCGACCCCAGACTTTCCCGCTTCCATGGCCGTTGAAACAGATGGCAAAAGCGGTCACTAGATCAAAGCGACGGCCGACATCTGGTAAAGGTTCAAATGCTTCGATGCGCCAAATGACCCGTTCGATTCCGAACAGAGGAAAGAGTTCGCCATAAAACTCAGGCTCCGCAAGGTCGAGACCGAAAACTTGGTGTCCGAGTTGTTTTAGTACAAAAAGGAAGTATCCGGCCCCACTGCCGATATCCAGAATATGAAGCCTTGGATCTCGATCGAGCCGAAGCTCTCGAACATGATCGACCGCTCTGCCCAGCCAATGCTCATAGTTCGTATACTTCGGCCAGGCCTTGATTTCTCCCGGAACATGATACTTTTCGCAGATCTGATTTAGCTTTGGTCGATCAACCTTTTCCAGAAGCGAATCCACTGTCAGCGGATGTTTCCAACGATAATACCGATCGACGCCGCTCGCCCATGCCTCGCCAGTTGCGATCTTTTGCAGTTTGCGGCTTAGGTTCATTTAGCTTCGATTCAAAGAGACGGAACGCCACCCATCCCCCAGCTTCAACCTCTCCTCAAGGAAATTTTGTTGGGGGGCGAGAGCCCCTCTTTTGGTAGGGCGAGGCTCCGGAATCCCTCTTTGGTGGGGCGAGGCTCCCGAACAACGAAAATGTGATCGCAACGCCTTCGGCCATGCTGACGATAAGGTGTGCAACCATTACTCGCTGCCGAGCCGGACGTTTGGCGTTGTTTGTTATTAGGGATCGCATTGCCTTAGCTTGATGCATACAAACTCGGATAATTTGTGTTATGATATATGGGTGCTACCCCAAAGAAAACACCCGGCTAAAGGAATCATCGAGGACGATAGAACACCTACCCTGATCTTCCTCACCGTTTGTGCAGCGCGTCGTCGACCCTGGTTGGCCGATCCGCAGGTCCACGCGGCGCTTGTCCAAATCTGGCGCTCCACCACTCATTGGGAAGTCGGTCCCTATATCCTGATGCCCGATCACCTACACCTTTTCGCCACGCCAGGTTTTGGTTCCGCAACTTTCGATCGCTGGATTCAATACTGGAAATCGATGCTCACAAAGACGATCCGCAACCGGGACCTGCGTTGGCAGTCCGGTGGTATGCGCCATCGGATCCCGTCCTGGGAAGGAGCTGAAGAGAAACGTCGCTATATGATGATGAATCCTGTGAGGGCCGGCTTAGTAGCCAAGCCCGAAGACTGGCCGTTTCGAGGAGAGATTTTCCGGAATGACGAATGGTGGTGAAACGAGTCAGGGGTGGTGGATGCGTTCCGGCTCGGCAGCCTGGTGGTGCAGCACATCAACAGCCGAAAAACACCAAATCCCCTGCGATCAATTTGGGTAGTTCCGGAGCCTCGCCCCACCAAAGAAGAGCCTCGCCCCACCAAAGAAAGGGCCGTCAACGGCCTCGCCCTACCGCTTTTTCAGCATTTTCCGCAAAAATGGGGCGGTTCTGCTAACCTTGCTCTTCGCGACTTCCTCGGGCGATCCGGTGGCCACAACTTCGCCGCCGAATTCACCTGCCTCGGGACCAATATCGATCAGGTAATCTGCTTCGCCGATAACATCCAGATTATGTTCAATGACGACGACGGTGTTGCCGTCATCGACCAGCCGGTGGAGTACTTCGATCAAAAGTTGAACATCGGCCATGTGCAGACCGATCGTCGGTTCTTCTAAGAGATAAAGACTCGATTTCGGATTACGGTTCTTGCGTACTCGCTCGGTGAGATCCTTGGCTAACCCAGTCTTCAACTCGCTCACGAGTTTTATGCGCTGAGCTTCGCCTCCACTGAGAGTTGGACTTGGTTGTCCCAGCTGTAAGTAACCGAGTCCGGTCTCCACCAAAAGAGCGAGCGGTAAATGAATCTTAGGATGAGCACGGAAAAATTCAGTTGCTTCTTCGATAGTCATCTCCAGCACATCGCCGATACTCTTGTCATTGTAGCGGACAGCCAGGGTCTGCTCGTTAAATCTCTTGCCCGAACAGCTGTCGCACGGGACCCAACTGGATGGCAAAAAATTCATTTCCAACTTGATCGCGCCTTGGCCGGAACAGACCTCGCATCTGCCTCCCTGCATATTAAAGGAGAAACGGCTGGCATCGTATCCTCGAATCCGAGCTTCCGGTAGCTTGGAGAACATTTTCCGAATCTCATCGAATACCTTTACGTACGTCGCTGGAATTGACCGTGAGGTTTTTCCGATTGGCGACTGATCAACCTCGAAGACTCCCGACAGTAGATCGGCGCCCGAGATTTCGTCCCATGGGCCGGAGTTCTTACGGCGCTGCTTAAATGATTCTTGGACCGCCGGTAAAAGCACCGAACGCATCAATGTGCTTTTTCCTGAACCGGAAACCCCGGTGACAACGGTTAAACGTCCGATCGGGAAGCCAACATCGATACGCTTCAAATTGTTTGCTCGGGCTCCGCGCAATCTGATCCAATTCGCATCAATCAGCGGCCGGCGCGGTCGCGAAGGATGAATCATCGGCTTACGCAGATACCGGCCAGTAACGGACGTAGGATGTTCCCGGATCTGTTCCAGACTGCCTTGGGTCACAAGCTCTCCCCCTTTACGACCGGCGCCAGGTCCGAGATCCAGGATGACATCCGCTCTTTGCATCGTGGCTTCATCATGTTCCACCACGACCAGGGTATTGCCTTTGTCTTTCAACGCTACCAGGGTGTCCAGAAGCCGGACATTATCCCGCGGATGCAGGCCAATCGTGGGCTCGTCTAATACGTAGAGAACACCGCGCAAATTCGAACCCAATTGAGCCGCCAACCGGATCCGTTGCGATTCGCCTCCACTGAGCGTCTTAGCGGCGCGGTTAAGAGCGAGATAGTCGAGTCCAACCTGCTGCATGAAGAACAACCTTTGTTTGATCTCGGGAAGAATGGTCTGGGCGATCTCTTTATATTCTCCGTTGAATTTCAACGTCTGGATCGTTTCCAGGGCTTGCGTGACCGGCTTTGCCGCCAACTCTTCTATGGTGAAATTCCCCAACCGCACCGCTCGAGCGACCGGATTCAACCTTGATCCCTGACAATGCTCACAGCGTACAGTTTCCGTTTCGTCCACCCATTCGCTACGACGCTCGGCCAATAGCTCCGCGGCTAACCTTGACTCAGCGTCTTCTTCATCGGTAGAAAACGGCAAAATGTAGCCGAACCCGTTACACTCTGGGCACCATCCATGCGGGGAGTTAAAAGAGAACAGACGCGGATCCAGTTCCTCAAAGGCGTCGCCGCAGTTGGGACAAGTCATTTCACTGCTCAGCACTGTGCGGGATTTGCCATCCGTCACAAATGCTGACCCGTTGCCGACCTGCAGAGCAATTCGCACCAGCTCCGGTAGATCACTCGGTTTGGCTGTGCGCAAATTGGCGATGACCACGTCGATGGAATGTTCCCGGAATCGCTCCAGAGCCGGAAAATTGGCTACCGAAGAGAGTTTGCCATCGATAATCAGCTCTTGATATCCCTCCCGAGCGGCCCAAGCCGGCACCTCCTTGTGATAACCTTTGCGCGCCTTCACTACCGGCGCCAATAGGCGCTGGCCGCCCTTGCGCACCAATGTCCGGACCTGCCGGATGCTGGCCGAGACGCTTTGCTTGGCCACCGACACTTGGCAGCGCGGGCAGTACTGCGTCCCCAGCTTAGCGAATAGTAACCTTAAAAAATGATAGACCTCGGTTACAGTGGCCACCGTCGACTTGCCGCCTCCTTGAGTCAGACGTTGTTCGATGGCCACGGTTGGGGGTAGGCCTTCTACGTGGTCAACGTCCGGTCGCTCCAATTGTTCGACAAATTGGCGAGCATAAGTCGACATGCTATCCAGGAACCGGCGCTGGCCTTCGGCGAACAAGATATCAAAGGCGAGACTGGATTTGCCTGATCCGCTTAGGCCGGTCACCACCACCAGCTTTTCTCGGGGCAACATCAACGACAGGTTCTTAAGATTATGATGCCGCGCTCCGACCACCGAAATCCCATCTGGAGCGTGCCTCGCTGGCAAGCCAGGGGGTAAGGAAACCAAATCCTGAACTACCGGCGTCCGCCAGGATGAGCCGCCTGCTGCCTTTCGAGCCAAACGTTCGCGCAGGAAACGTCCAGTCTCAGACGCAGCGACCTTAGCGACCTGTTCCGGTCCGCCTTCGGCCACCACTTGTCCGCCGTTGAGTCCGGCTTCCGGACCAAGGTCAATGATGTAGTCGGCGGCCTGAATGACATCCAGATTATGCTCGACCACCAGGATGCTATTCCCTCCGTCGGCTAACTCATGAAACAACTGTAAGAGTGGCGGAATGTCATCGAAGTGAAGCCCGGTGGTCGGTTCATCGAAGATCAGCAGGTAACGCAACTTCGATCGATGATTCTCCGTGAGATGGCCGACTAACTTGAGGCGCTGTGATTCGCCTCCCGACAATACATTGACCGGTTGTCCCAGGCGTAAATAGCCTAACCCTACCTTCTCTAGTAAGAGGAGCGGTCGCAGCAGTTCCGTGGAGCGCTGCCTCGCTTGCGAGGCCGATTCGGTCGGAACCGTGGAGCGCGCCTCGCTTCCGCCGTCGCTTCGCTTTGGCGCGACAAGTGCGAGGCCGGCACGCTTTGACGCGAGTGAATCGAATTGTTTGCCCAGAAACCCGATTGCCTCGGTGATGGTTAACTCCAGGACCTCGTAAATCGATTTCCCCTCTAGTTTTACGTCGAGGATGTGTGGCTGATAACGTTTTCCTTCGCATTCCGCGCAACGCACATATTGGTCGCTGAGGAATTGCATCTCGACCTTTTCGTATCCTAAGCCGTTGCATCTTTCGCAGCGGCCGTTACCGGAATTGAAGGAAAAAGAACCGCTGGTTAGTCCGGCAGATTTGGCTGCAGGCAAGGCAGCAAACAGATCTCGGATCTTGTCGAATATGCCAATGTACACGGCTGGCGTGGACCGCGGCGAACGGGCTAAAGGCGATTGGTCGACTAGCACAACGTCGTCGACCTGATGCGCGCCTACGATCCGGGAACAGAGGCCGGGCGCTTCCTCTCCAGGTTTGCCTTTCAAGGCCAACATATTCTCGTAGAGCACCTGCTGCACCAGCGTACTCTTTCCCGATCCGGAAACTCCAGTAACACAACAAAAGACCCCGAGCGGGAAACGTACCGTAAGATCCTTGAGGTTATTCTCGCGAGCACCGACGACCTCGATGAACCGCCTGGGTTGCCGCCGTTTCTCCGGCACGGGGATAGATTTTTTGCCGGTCAGATAAGCGGCGGTCAACGAATCGGGTAATGCACGCTCGATCTCGTCGAGAGGTCCCTGAAAAACCAAGCGTCCACCTTTTGCACCGCGTCCTGGGCCAATCTCGATAATAGAATCGGCCGCCTGAATCACGGCTTCCTCATGCTCGACAACCACCAGAGTATTACCTTTGTCTCGCAACCCGCACAGAACCCTGACCAGACGGTGAATATCGCGAGGATGCAGCCCGATACTCGGTTCGTCTAACACGAACAAGGTATTGACCAGTGACGCGCCCAGACAGGTTGTCAGGTTCACGCGCTGAAGTTCACCGCCGGAAAGTGAGCGAGTCGATCGATCCAGGGTCAAATAACTGAGTCCAACTTCAATCAAGTAGCTCACCCTGGAAACGACCTGCTCCAACAGAATCTCTGACGTGTGTTCTGAGGATGCCGACTTTAATTGGACCATCGCGTCGCTTAACGCATCGAGAGGCAATTGTTGTAGCTCGGGCAGAGTGTACCGGTTATCCCCGACTACCACTTTGAAATTCAACGTCTCGGGCTTAAAACGTGTACCCTGGCAGGTGCGGCACAACGTGTAACTGCGGTACCGGCTTAAGAACACCCGGACGTGCATCTTGTAGGCCCGCGATTCCATCCAGTCGAAGAACCCGCGGACACCGTACCAACCGCCGCTCTCCCAAATTTCTTCTGCGGTTTGATCGGGGCGAGTATCACCCTCGATCACCCAGTCTTGATCAGCTTTCGGTAATTCCTCGAAGGGCGCATGAACGTCGACTTCCCTTCGCCCCGCGCTCTTGAGCAAATCGCGCTGGCATTCCTTCATGCTGCCGGTCTGAAATGGCTTGATCACTCCATCGGCTAAGCTCAGACGTCGATCCGGCATCGCTCGATTCAAATCGATCCCGATGGTGCGCCCAAATCCACGGCAAGCCGGACACGCGCCCAGGGGATTGTTAAATGAGAATAGACCAGGGGAGGGAGGACGGATATCGATGTCGCAGTACGGGCAATGCCACCCAGTCGAAAACTTGTATTCTGAGGGACCGCCACCCCTGGAGCGCGCCTCGCTTCCGCCGCCGCTTCGCTTTGGCGCGACAAGTGCGAGGCCGACCTTCGACGTCCCCCCCGTGGAGCGTGTCTCGCTTGCGAGACCGACTTTTGTGTTTTCTGCCTTCGTGGATCCACCATGCTCCAGGTCGACCACGTTCACGCGGCCCTTCCCGTATTTCAGTGCTTGCTCGATCGCCTCCGTTAAACGGGCTGAAGGTTTAGCATCGACTATCAGCCGATCCTGGATCACCGGCACGATGGCCGGAACTCGCTCGACTGACGGCGTTTCGTCGGTCCGCAGCGCTTTCCCGTCTAACCAAACCCGAAGAAATCCTTGTTGATTGAGGAACGAAAAGAAATCAGCCGGCGGTGTTCCTGGAGGAGCGGCCACGCCGAAACAGATCAGGACGCTCTTACCGGCAAGCTCATTCGCTACTTTCCGGCTGATGCTCTCCGCCGTCTCGAGAACAATCTCGCGGCCGCACTCCGGGCAGAACGCGCGCGCGATGCGCGGCATTAACAATTTCAAATAATCATTGATCTCGGTGATGGTGCCAACCGTCGAACGAGTTGTTCGGACGCGGTTAGCCTGCTCGATGGCGATGGCCGGGGGGATCCCGCGGATCTCGTCCACCAAAGGTTTATCCATCCGTTCCAGGAACTGGCGGGTATACGGGCTGAACGTCTCGACATACCGTCGTTGCCCCTCGGCGTAAATCGTATCGAAAGCGAGACTCGATTTGCCGCTGCCGCTCGGTCCCGTCACGACGTGAAGCCGGTTCAACTCCAGGTCGAGATCGATTCCCTGCAGGTTATTCTGCCGTGCGCCTCGGATCACGATCGCGTTAGAAGACGCATTTTTCCCCATAGAAAGATCGGAACGTAGTACGGCCCGCCAATGGTTGCTAGTCTGGGTTCGGTAGGGACGAGCTCCCGCTCGTCCGTTCGTGTCATCAAACCGGTCAAACTAGGTATGACTCCTGACAACAGTATGTCAGGAGCGTTGAGAGAATCGCAGCCCTGAAAATCCCAACTAAGAAATCTCACCCAAAGCCGCAACGGAAACCGGACAAAAACAGACTTAAAGCCGCAGGCAGATCTAGGACAAAGCTGTCTTTTGCCCCTGCGGTTCCCTTATTTAATCTTCCGCCTCTTGCGTCCTTGGCCGCCGTAGCTAAAGGGGCGATGGGGCGGCTTGTCCTCCATAGCTTTAGCGACGGAGGAAGTCTGCTTTGCGTGAGATTTTCCGTCCCTTAGGGCAGTCTCCGCCGCTCTGTGAAAAGATTCGGGTGCAGCGCCCTACGCTTCAACCAGGCTACGTTCAGCAAACTCAAGAACAGCTAGTACTTGTTCTCGAGTTACACCGGGGTACCAGTCCAAGAAATCATTAACCGTTGCGCCATCCTCAAGATTCTCGAAAAGCAACGTGGCCGGTACATGGGTGCCCTTGAACCGCCACATACTCCTAGACTTGCCGGGTCCGCGCTCAACCACCGTGCATTCGCTCCAGCTAAGCATAGCAAACATCATAAACCCACCGAAAAAGAATACAAATCTGGAGGTAAGGCGAAAGAACGTGATTGGTGAAATTTCTGTTTTGCTAAGTCGAGTTGACTTAGCTTATATTTCATCAATCAGTTTCCCCCCAAAAGAAGCCGCCCTATGCATTCTGTCCCGCTTTGGATTGCTGCCGTTCTCTATTTTGTGACCCTGTTCTGCTGGCAAACCCATTATGTCACTGCCTTAGATCAGGCATTTCGCTTCCCAAGTTATCGATCGATCCAGCTTGATCCCTCTCTTGATTAGGCTCACCTCGGGTTTACGTCCGCCGCGGAGCTGATCGCCACAGAGCTCACGTGTGAGCCCGGAATGATTTCGATCAGATCATCCGTCCCGATGAGAACGATGTTCTTGTCACCGACACTGATTCGTTCGACCTGTTGCACCGGCCGAGCGTTGCCATCATCGGTGGTAATAACAAATGGATGAAATTCTCTAGCCCGCACCAAGTCTCGAATTTGCGCCAAGACACTCATTTGCTGATAATTTAAGTTAGAGAAACCTTTTCGCAATGAAGCCGACCCGCAAACAAACCCAAGCGCAATTGCGAGACTATTGGCTTAGTCATTGCGGATGGTGCCGGCAAGAGATCGGAGAGGACCAGCCGGTTATCGGGGTCAGTATGAAGTTCCGTAACCAAGCAGATTATCGGCAGAACCGGGGAAAGATAGTGCAGTTCGGAGTTTCGTCCGGCCGCACAGTGATTGCCGGGGTAGTCAAACCGAATTCGCCGGCAAAGAAAGAAGGAAAAGACGTGATTTTTATGGTGTGCAGCGACCAGTGCGGCGATGAACTCTCCGCGGCGATGCGCCAGGAATGGGAGCTGGAATCAGCCGAACGGAACGGCTAGCCTGGGAAGTCGTTGAAACAACAGAGCGTGAGATTCCTGATGGATCGAGAGGCATTTAACCGCTAAGAGCGGTTCGTTCTACGCTCGTTACTAGCAAGGACGAAAGATAATGCTGGCGCCCATCGGCTTCCTCAATGGTGATTTGCGGGATGTCGCTGGCAGCGGCCAGTACAAAATCCGGGTGCTCGACTCGGTACTGATGTCCGTCGGCCGTCCGAATAATGAACGGTTGAAAAGGAACTGCGTGGAGTAATTCGCGAATCCGCGCTTTCATTTTGTCGAGTTCAGGTCTGCTTCTTAGGTTGGGTTCGTCGCAGTCACTATACCGGCTTAGAGCCGTGTATCTAACAGAATCTTGTAATGTTAGCATTGCTGCTTGCGTGTCAATGCTGGATCTCGAACGCTCTTTTGATCCCTACCCCGAAAAGCTATCGAGGCATCGCGCATCAGAGTCTATAACGGTCGCAACTCGCAAGCTCTTCTTCGACGTCCTTGAAGACTGACGCGCGATCCGGAGCTGCTCGAATTGCGAGAAACGCGAATTTGGACGAGAAAGCTAAGCAGTGGTCAATCTCCAGACTGTTAGCAGCCGGCTTGAATGGGTGCTGATCTCGGTTGCTTGTATTGTGCTCGGTGCGTGCGCGCACAAAACCGCACCGGCCGGTCCGCAGTATTCTGCGATTCCCGAACAATCCGTTCGGCTATTAGCTGCCGCCCCTAAGCCTCCTTTCGCTCGGCTTGGCGTGGTAACCATTCAGGATCGACTGGAAGCCATGTCAGGTGACACTTGGTCGCAGGTTCGCACCATGGCGGCCCAGAACGGCGCAAACGGCGTATTCGTGCGCCAACAAAAGACCTTTTGGTATCGCGATCCGCAAACTAAACAGCGGGTGAGGGTACAGCGGACCGTGTATGAGCTGGTTTACATTCCTTAACCGCGAATGGACGCGAATGAACGCGAAGAGGAAAGACAGTAGAACCGCAGATGGACGCAGATTTACGCAGATAAGTGGCCGAGACCTCTCCCAGGCTAGCAGTGTTTTGCAGATCCAGTGCGAGGTAAAACCCCGGGCGACGCGGCGTTTTGGCCATGACGGCAGGTCTGTGAGCTAGGCAAGCGCGGAGCACCGAGCGCCACAACTAAAGGCCTGCACTACGCAAGATTATCTGCGCAAATCTGCGGTCGTTTTCCTTTGTCTTCGCGTCTATTCGCGTCTATTCGCGGTTACTATGCCCGATTCAGGTTCATTTACCGCTGACGATGTGATTCGAATGTTACAGCTCGAGGCGCACCCGGAAGGCGGGTATTACCGGGAGACTTTTCGAGATACCAAAAAAAAAGGGGAACGATCGGCGTCGACGGCGATCTATTTTCTACTGAAGCAGGGCGAAATTTCGCGATGGCACCGGATCGATTCGGTTGAGGTCTGGCATTGGTACGGCGGCGCCCCGATCCGGTTAGGGATCCGAAAGGCGGAAGGACCGGTTGAAACCGTTTTACTCGGAAATGACTTAGTGAAGAATGAACATCCCCAAGTCATCGTTCCAGCGTACGCCTGGCAAACCGCCGAAACTCTGGGAGCATGGACCCTGGTTGGTTGTACGGTTGCGCCAGGATTCGAATTTACAGGCTTCGAACTAGCTGAATCTGATCTCGCATAGGCAGGCTTCGAAAATTTCGGGTTCAGCTCTCCACGGAGACGCTACTAATCGCGAAAATCGGAATAAAATGCTCCTCATCCTCTCCTTCGCCGTAAACGGTTACGTTAGTGCCCTTACCAGACGGATTTAGAGAAACATAGTCCCCGGCGCGAATTCTGAGGGCGCCGCCTTCGCTCAAATGCACCACGAACGGTTGCCCCGAATGCTTAAGCTTTAATAGTCTTTCGGCGATCGTCATCTCGAGATCCCCAATTATGCGCGTGTCACCTTAAATGACCAGCGAAGATACTCCTCGACTCCGGCACGTTAAGGCATCGTTCTACACCTCTTACTAATCACCTCTTACTCGCATTCTGCCGCCTTCTCCTGGGGATCAACCGCAAGAGAAGGGGCCTTTCCTGGTTGGTTTGCAGGTTGCTCTTACTCTTCGGAAGCGCTTTCAGCCGGGGCAGTGGAACTTTTCTTGGCACGCAGTCGGGCAATTCTTTCAGCGTTAGCCGTTTCCCAGCTCTGAGCCTGGTCCGGAGTTAAAACGGCCTTTACGTTGCTGATGTATTGGTCGTGTAACTCCTTTCGCTTAGCTCTCTTTTCCGCTGTGGTGGTGCCGGCATCCCCTTTTACCTCTTGCACGGCGTCGACCTAGTTACTGATAAGAGGTGTAACCTTGGTCTCCTCGTCAGGGGTTAAGGTGACACTCTTTTTTAGCATAGTGAGCTCCCGCTTCTTAAGGGAATCAGGAGAAACCGAACGCCGCTTGGGGAAGCCGGACGCCGCAACTGGACTGGCTTCCGGGCTAACGTTGGACTGAACTCCAGTTTTGGGAGCTGGTGCTTGGGCGACTGGATCTGCGTAAGCCGAAACCAGGGTCCCGGCAACGAGAGCAGCCACCAATGCTCTGGACACGGATGTGATTTGCATATCAGGCCGGATGATAGCCAAGTTTGATAAATATACAATAAAAAATAACGTTATAATAAAATGATATATCATGACGAAATTCGATTCAATCGATGACGGCCTAAGGATGGGGGCCCCGAGAGAAAGGTCGGGTCGCCTGAGCCCTAGCAAATCTCACCACAGAGACGCGGAGTACGGATCTGTAAGCTCGGCACGTCTTTGCGGCGCGCGAGGATCCGACTTCGCCAGCTCGGCCGCGGAATCGCATCCTTCACCACGGCTACGTCGGACAGGCAACGCGCCTTCCCGGTCCCGGTCAGGGGCCGGCCACGCCTGCGCCCTTAGGTTGACGCAGATGCGCGGCCGCGGGATGCCTGGCTACCATCACTCGGTCCCTACGGCACAGAAGCTGATGACTGCATTGCTCTGACCTACTCCTCCATCAAAGCGCCCTCCGCTCCTAGATATCCGAGCCTGGCTGATTTGATCCCTGCTCAAAGTTTTCATCTTCGTCCTTATTGCTGTTCTGGTTTTGGTTCTGGCCTTTACCCTGTTTCTGGCCGGCCCTCGAGTTCTTGAGAGCCTGTTTTTGTTCCGGCGTCAGGAGTGAGCGAAGCTGTTGGCTGTACTGTTTGCGCAGTTCCTTTTGTTTGGCCTTCTTTTCTTCGGGTTGGAGCGAGTTGTCACTTCTCACCGCTAACAACTGGTCGACGAGGTTGCTGATGATAGGAGTGATCTTGGTTTGCTGGTCTGCGGTTAGCTGGACAATTTTTTGCAGCCGGGCCAACTGGCGCTGCTTTATCTTATCGGGATTCGCATGTCCCTGCTTCGCTGAGCCGGTTCCTTGAGCCGCAGAGTTTCCGGGACTTACAGAAGGTTCAACAGAAGGTTCGTCGCTTGGACTGGTGTCCTGGGCCAGCGCGGGCAAGCTCGCACTAGTACAAATAATCAATAAACCTAGTGCCTGAGCGAATAATTTGCGGAAGAGCGATCCAGTTTCCATGTTGTTCTGTGCTTTTTGTCTTTCGGCGTTCTTATCTGAGTGAATTGACGGTCTGATGTTAACAACAGTTACCCAAAGAGGCGAATTATGGCCCCGCTAATGCGAGTTGCACTGCTCGAGGGAGATATAACGAAAATACAAGTGGATGCCATGGTAAACGCTGCCAATACGAGTTTGCTCGGCGGCGGAGGAGTGGATGGAGCGATTCACCGCGTGGCTGGCCCGGAACTGTTAGCAGAATGCCGAACCTTGGGAGGATGTCCAACGGGCGAAGCAAAAATTACGGCCGGGTACCGTTTACCTGCGAAATACGTCATTCACACGCCTGGACCTATCTGGGGAGGCGGGGATCAGGGTGAGCCGGAGCTTCTTGCTCGCTGTTATCGGAACTCGCTGGCGTTGGCGACAAAACATCAGGTGCGGAAAATCGCCTTTCCGGCGATCAGCTGTGGAATCTACGGTTACCCGATCCAGGATGCTTGCCAGATCGCCGTACGCGAGACGACGGCCTATCTCGAAACCAATGAGTTACCCGAGAGCGTCATTTTTGTGTGTTTCGGACGCGAGATTTACGACGCGTACCGGAGGGAATTGGGTGAAAGCTGATTAGTGAGTGGTGATTGGTGGTTGAGGAAGGCGACATCGACCGAACAACCCGTCTGCAACGAGACTGGGTTTTTGTGGAGTGCCTCAATTTTAATGCTGCGGAACCGGAAATCCCTGTTGACCTCATGACGGCGCGCACCTAACCTACGCTTCTTTTCGGCGGGCTGTGGCTCAGCTTGGTAGAGCGCCACGTTCGGGACGTGGAGGCCGTGGGTTCGAATCCCACCAGCCCGATTTTTAGCGGAGGATCCGGCCCCCAGGGTCCGAAACTCAGTGAGGCTTCCGGCTTCGCGGCTAGCTCGGTGACACAATTGCTCTTGGAGCTTCGTCGGATAACACGTCTGGCGAGCCGAGAACGCTTCGGCGGCTTCGCGCCTTTTTCACCAATAACCTTTCGACGCGCTTAACGCTTGCTCAAGGCGGGCCTCTCACTTCTCACAATCAGAGCGGCATTCCCGTAATGATGCTCTCGACAGCCTCAATTGTTGTCCGTTTCGGATCGATATCGTCGGCTACGGTTTTCCCGCGACGCAACACGATGATCCGGTCTACGACCTGGAACACGTGGTAGATATTGTGAGCGATCAAGATGCAGGAATGCCCGGAATCACGGGCGCCCCGAACGAACCGAAGCACTCCCTGAGTTTCTTCAACCCCCAGATTGTTGGTCGGTTCGTCCAGAATGATCAATTCACTCTCGAAATGCATCGCGCGAGCAATAGCGACCGCTTGCCGTTCCCCGCCGGATAACGCGCTGATCGGAGTAGTTGGCGGGATTTCTTTCTTGATGCCGACCTGTTTAAGCAGATCGCGGGCGACCTGGTTCATCTTGTCCTGATCTAGCCGATCAAAAAAACGCGGGCCCTTCACCGGTTCACGCCCGAGGAACAGGTTGCGAGCGATCGAGAGCTGGGCAATTAAGGCCGAGTCTTGATAGATGGTCTCAATGCCCAAGGCCATCGCATCCGTGGTATTCCGAATTTTTACCCGGTTGCCACGCACATAGATATCCCCGGATTCCGCTCGCAAGGCACCCGAAAGGATCTTGATTAGAGTCGATTTACCTGCGCCGTTATCCCCTAATAGCCCGACGATTTCGTTTCTATTTACAGACAGGGTGACATCGCTCAGAGCCTGCACCTGGCCGAAAAATTTGTTGATACGATCCATTCGGACCAGTTCGTCTGCCATAACATTAGTGGTTAGGAGTTCACGGTTCGCCGTTCACGGTGCGCCGTGTACGATGGTTGCATTGGTCTTATCTGTCCCATTAGTCCAATTCGTTCGGGCACCCCTCGTTCATCCCACTTTAGCGAGCTGCACCCCCCGAACCGCGAACCGCGAACGGTGAACCGTGAACCGGGAACCGTGAACCGCCTCATGTTCCCGAGTGGTGTCTGCGTTCGAGCCAGGAATGAAGAGCCATCATGGCTAAGATAATTCCGCCAATAAATATATTGTAGGCCAACCCGGGTACCCCGATGAGCACGATCCCGTTGCGCATCGTGCGCAAGATCAGGACCCCGAGGACGGTGCCGATGATGGTGCCGCGTCCGCCGCTCAAAGCGGTACCGCCGATGACCACCATCGCGATCACCTCCAGTTCATATTGGGTGCCGCTATTGGGATTTGCTGCCGAAACCCGAATCGAGCTAGTAATACCGGCATAAGCAGAGATTACCGCCGTCAACACAAACAGCGCGATTTTTGTTTGCGTAACCCTTACGCCTCGGGCGCGGGCAGCTTCGGGGTTTCCGCCGGCGGCTTGTATCCAATTGCCCGCCTTCGATTCGGTGAGGATGTACCCGAGAATGATCGCGAACAGGATGAACCAGAGTAGGGAGGCGTAGAAACGCAGGTCGCCGATAGCGAATTCGCCGACCAAAATCTTCATGAACGGCGAATCCGCTGTCCACGTCCGCTGAGGGAAGCCGTCGGTGACATAGAGAGCAATTCCGCGGACGACCAACAGCATTCCCAAGGTTACTAAGAACGACGGAATTTTTAGGTAAGTAACGAACCAACCGTTGGCCAAGCCGATAATGACCGCGGACAAAATCGCTACCACAAATCCGATCTCGAGCGGGGCGATGTGGGTATTGTACAGAGTCCACATGACGATCGGTGCAAAACCGAACACGGAGCCGACCGACAAATCGAACTCGCCAGCCGTCATTAACAAGGTCATCCCCAGGGTGATCATGCCGAGCTCCGGGGTGAACGCCAGCAGGTTGCTGATGTTTCCCGCCGAAAGAAAGGCTGGAGATCGCACGGTAAAAGCTGCGACCTCCACTGCGAGCAGCACGAGCGGCCCGAATTCAGGCTTAGAGATGACCTTTTGTAGGAATGACTTTATGCCCAATTATTTGTGCCCCGAGCCCTGCATTAATTTCAGGTAACTAGCGGCCTTGTCTTTTTCGTACAAAGTGCCGACGCTGATATCAAACCCAGGTGGAATACCACTGGCGGTCATCGACGCCAGAGAGAGCGCCAGGTAGCTGGTTGCTTGCGGGTCTTGCCACATGGCCGCGTTGACGAAACCATCGAGGACTTCTTGCGCAGTATCGACAGAGTTGCCCCAGCCAACCACCGGGATCTCACCCGCTTTCACGTGCACTTGATCGAAAACCCGCTTGATGCTGCCGGTAACCAAATCACCCAGACCGATGATCGCCTTAATCTTACTCTTGTTGGCAGTAAGATAGTCTGACATGCGGCTGATAATTTCCGCCTGGTCAAGCTTAGTCTCGGTGATCTCGTAATTGATTCCGGCCGGCTTAAACACCTGGTCGATCCCCTGCGTTTCCAGGGTTTGGTAGGTAGCGCCGGGCACTTCGACCGGCATCCAAACGAAATCACCCTTTTTGACGAAATCATGGTCAACGAGATATTGGGCCCAGCGATGGCCGATAGCGACGTTGTCGCCGCCAACATAAGCATCTCGACCGCTGGTTTTGTCTTCGGTATTCATGATGATCACGGGAATACCGGCGCTATGCGCTTCTGCGATGACCTTGGTCAGACTGCCCGGGTCCGGAGTGCTGGTGACGATTCCTCTCGCTTTCGCAGAAATAGCCGCCCGCACTGCTTCCTGTTGTGACGGAACATCACCACTGTGAAACGAAGTCCGGACATCGTTACCGGTGTCTTTTCCCCATTGCTCCGCTCCTTGGAGGAAATAGGTCCAGACCGGGTCGGTCGGTGAGCCATGCGAAATCCAGTAATAGATCGCTTTGTCGGCGGCCGCGGCCTGGATAGGCGCAAACAGCACCGCCATCGCGCCGAGAATCGGTAAAGAAAGCCCAATTCCTATGGATGCAGGCTTTCCGTTTCTTATTGGCAAACCGAGTCGGGTTGCCCAATTGAGCAGGACAGGTGTTCTCATAATCTGGGGGATAGGTCCGGCAGACGGCCCGTCTGGTCCGCTGCGGGAGAAATCTATTCAACTCGTTTTATTTGATAAATCGAAGCAAAAATTGACGGTACTTTGGTGCGGAGCGCGTCCTGCAGCGGAGGGTCGGACTGATCCCGGAGAGGGATAGGCCGAACGGGCTTCCTTGGCAGCGGTTCGGCAGCTGCCGGATCCAGCGCTGGGAGGGATCGCGTCCCCGTCCCGCGGCCGCGGGATTGTTCCCGAAGCCGAGAGCCTTCTCCGATCAAGGGGCGAAAATACACCGTTGGCTTCGAGAGCGCCTTTGCGGCGCGCGAGGATCCGACTTCGCCACCCATACGTGAACATTACCTTCTCGGGATCAGGCTATGTCGGACAGGCAGCGCGCCCTCCCGGTGAGGGGTCCGGCCGCGCCGGTTCCTTATGTTTGACGCGCATGGGCAGCCGCCGGACCGCTCTCAGAGCTGCCCCACCTCTCACCCATCACATTCCCCCCGCTGTCCCTCGGTTCGCCCGGAAATAGTCCGCTAAGCCTTGCGCCACTCCTTCCGCATATTCCGCATAGATGTTTTTGTGCATCACGCCGTTGAATTCTCGTTGACCGTCGTATTCTCCGGCCTGGAATCGGTCGAAGAAGTCGCGGCTATTCATTACGTAACATTCCACGTAGGCAACCGGGCACCGGTACAGTCGGTTGGCCAACAGATTACGAGCCCAGACGTAGCCGCTAGTGCCGACCGGATGCGCATTATCACTGTTATAACGGTAGGCAGGCAATTTAGTGGTTTCGGAAAGGGAATGAACGACGCTTTCAGCGATACCCAACTCTTCGTCGAACGACTGGCTCAGCAGCTTCAGGAGCATCTCGTAACGAACATCGGCGTAGGCAAGCTCGGGTTCAGCGTACGCTCCATTCACGATCAAGTGCAGATGGTCGATATCGGTCAAAGTTGGGTTGGCTGGGTCACCCCAAGGCTCTGCGTTAAAATGAAGGCAAAGAGTGAGGTCCGGCTTCAGGGCGTGGTTGACGCGCCTCGCTCTTTCGTGAATCTCAGCTACCCGGTAAAAAAGGCGTTCCGCCTCCCAAGTGACCGAGCGCTCTTTTTCCGGGTCGGCCGGACCCTTGTAAGTTTGTAAGATGGGGTGAACACCGCGCGATTTCAGGGAAGCGCGCGCCTGGGAGCGAAGATCGTCGGGACGCAAAGACGTAACCGGCCCCGGGTTTGAGTGAACGAAAACAACCTTAGCGCCAAGCTGCAGCAAATCAGGAGCCAAAAGCTTCGCGGTTTTCAGAGTGAGATCCCCTTCCTTGATCGGCTCAGTGTTGCCGATCTGAAACCAACGCTCTTCCATTTTTGCCCACGAGCCGCCCAGATGGCCCGGATCCAGAGCGATGGTTAGCCCGGCCAAAGGCTGGTCGTCGTTCGAGGGAAGCGTTTTCGGATCTCGCCAGTACTTTGAGATCGGCCTTCCACTTTCCTTGGCAAATTTGAGCTTCAGCCGGTGTTTACCCGAGGTTTGAATTTCTGCATAACCGGGCTCCACCTCAATCCATTTTTGAGCCGTACCACCTAAGGCATACACGTCGTTTAAAAGGTGAAGGAATTGGTCGTGGGTGATCGTTCCCTGGAACTTTTGGAGTTGATCCCAGTCGGGCGCTCTGCTGAGGGGGGTCACAGGGTCGCCGAAGGATGGAGTGAAGGCTGCCATTTCGAGCATGATTACGAGGACGAGCACCAAGAGTTTGGAAACACTCGGCGCGTAAACGTTGCCCAACGCCTGGAGGGGAGCCGCTTTGTAGTTCGGCAGTTCTGCAAGTTGGCAGCAAGCGGCTCCCGGGATCGGCCCATGGTTACGCAGTTCTAAAGGCAATGTTCGTATCGACCCTTCGGAGCAGAGTCTTTTTGTGAAAGGATCACGCTGGGCTCTTCCCGGGAGCCGCCTGTTAGCCATCCGATAGAACTGCCGTACGGCAAAGCGGCCCCCCTCCAGGCCTTGGGCATGCGATACGGCGGTGTTCATTGGGAGGACGATTCGAAGTGCCTTCCGAGCATACCAGATTTGCTTTCAGGGTGGTTCCGCCCTTATATACGCGTGAATACTGTAAATACTGGCGGGTAGGCGATGCTTCGACTTCTTTTTCTCGGTGACATCATTGGTGAACCCGGCCGCAGGGCGGTTATTGAGATGTTACCGGCGCTAAAATCTGCCTGGGGCATCGATTTTGTCGTCGCAAACGGAGAAAACGTTGCTGCGGGGCGAGGGATAACGCCGAGGCTGGCGATCGACTTGCTGCGTTGCGGAGTCGCAGTCATTACGACTGGCGACCACGTCTGGGATCAGAAAGAGGTCGTGTCATTCATCGAGACAGAGCCCCGGCTGCTGCGTCCGATCAATTATCCTGAAGGCACCCCTGGGGGAGGATCAATCATTTTGGACACCGCAAAAGGGAAAGTCGGGGTTATTAACGTCCAAGGACGAACTTTTATGCTTCCGGCCCTCGAGAATCCATTTCGGTGCGTCTGGGCTGAGGTTGAGCAGATCCGGACGCAAACGCCGATCATTTTTGTCGACGTTCATGCCGAGACAACCAGCGAAAAGATCGCCCTCGGGAGGTTCCTCGATGGGAGGGTCTCAGCCGTGGCCGGCACTCATACCCATGTACAGACGGCTGACGACCAGATTTTCCCAGGCGGAACCGCGTTCATTTGCGACGCCGGAATGTGCGGGCCGACGGAGTCTGTCTTAGGCCGCGAGATTCAACCAATCGTCCAGCGTTTTTACAGCAGTATGCCGATCAATTTCCCGGTGGCTAAAGGGGAGGTGAAGCTGCACGGGCTCATGGTCGATATCGATGAAGAGAGCGGCCGGGCACTGTCGGTTCAGCGTATAGCCGAGACTTATCGGCCGCAGGCGGCGGCCTCTGTAGAACCCCAGGAGACCGCAAACCGGGAAGAGCATTCGGTTACTCAGCAGGGATGAGCCTGCTCATCCGAGGCCGTTCGCTGGCAGTCAGGCTTCGGTAACTTCGAGGAATGTGAGGCAAGGCGCTAGAGGGTCCGAGGAAAAGGCGGATGAGCGGCAGCTCATCCCTAGGCGCCCAGAATCCTGTTGACGCTATTGCGCTCTTTGTTAAGTTTCCGGCTCGCTTGACGGACCTTGAGTAGCGATCGATCGGCTTTTTTTTACGGGATTAGCGACTGATTAGCCTTTTGATTGGTATCAATTTCCGGCATTGAGAAAGTCGGCCGATTCACGCGGTGTGCAACTCGTCCGATCGAGAAAATAACATATGCCCATGTAGCTCAGTTGGTAGAGCACGTCCTTGGTAAGGACGAGGTCACCGGTTCAATCCCGGTCATGGGCTCCATGTCCTGAATAAAAAAGACCTTAGATTATTTAAATAGAAGATAGAGCAAGAAGGAGACCTTAAATGGCGAAGGATAAATTCGAACGATCCAAACCGCACGTGAACATCGGCACTATCGGACATGTGGACCATGGTAAGACCACTTTGACTGCCGCGATCACGACGGTACTGGCCGAAAAGGGCATGGCACAGGCAACGCGGTACGATCAGATTGATAATGCTCCTGAAGAAAAGGAGCGTGGTATCACGATCAACACGGCGCACGTTGAATATTCAACGGTTAACCGCCACTACGCGCATGTCGATTGTCCCGGTCATGCTGACTACGTGAAGAACATGATTACGGGTGCGGCGCAGATGGACGGCGCTATTCTCGTTGTCTCCGCTGCGGATGGACCTATGCCGCAGACGCGTGAACATATTCTGCTGGCGCGCCAAGTCGGCGTGCCGTCGATCGTCGTGTTCTTAAATAAATGCGACATGGTCGATGACCCGGAATTGTTGGATCTGGTTGAGATGGAGGTTCGGGACCTGCTTTCCCAGTATGAATTTCCTGGTGATACCATCCCGATTGTAAAGGGAAGCGCGCTCAAGGCGCTGGAAGGCGATCCTAAGTACAAGGAAAACATCTACCAACTGATGGCTGCGGTTGACGAATACATCCCGCTGCCGGAGCGGCCGATCGATCAGCCGTTTTTGATGCCGATCGAAGACGTGTTCAACATTGAAGGTCGAGGCACGGTGGTGACCGGCCGAGTTGAGCGCGGAATCCTCAAGAAAATGGAAGAAGTCGAGATTGTCGGAATCCGTCCGACCGTGAAGACGACGGTGACCGATATCGAAATGTTCCGAAAATTGTTGGATGAAGCTCGGGCTGGTGACAATGTCGGTGTGTTGTTGCGAGGTGTAAAAAAAGAAGACGTGGAACGAGGCCAAGTCGTAGCGAAACCGGGGACGATCACTCCTCACAAGAAGTTTAAGGGTGAGGTTTATGTCCTAAGTAAGGAGGAAGGCGGACGGCATACGCCATTCTTCACGAATTATCGCCCGCAGTTTTACTTCCGGACGACCGATGTGACCGGTACTGTGAAACTGCCGGATGGCGTAGAAATGGTGATGCCGGGAGATAACGTGTCGGTCGAGGTGGAGTTGATTACTCCTATCGCGATGGAAAAGACCATCCGTTTCGCTATCCGTGAAGGTGGCCGTACGGTGGGCGCCGGTCGAGTCTCCGATATTCTTGACGAACCCGCTTCTTCGAAAAAATAGAGGTTAAATTGGAGGTCCGGCAGTCAATGGCATGCCCTAGCGAAGCTACGGCTGCCATGCCGGACCATTTCTCTTGGTGGGGCGAGGGTCTTTTGGGTAAGGTGAAGCTCCTGCCAAGCCGTGTGATAAAGCAGTGAACTTTTTTAGGTCAGTAGCTCAATTGGTAGAGCAGCGGTCTCCAAAACCGCCGGTTGGGGGTTCGAGTCCCTCCTGACCTGATTCCCCGTATCCTATGTTTGTTTTTTTTAGATATATTGTCCGGTTCGTCGGTGAAGTGCGCGGGGAGTTGGTGAAGGCGAGTTGGCCGTGGGACCCCAAAGAACATGGGGTTAGAAAATACCGAGAATTGATCGATTCCACCACAGTTGTCGTTATCGCGATGCTGCTATTGAGCGGCTATATTGCTTTCTGGGATTTTGTGATGGTTAAAGTGGTCGGTTGGCTGGTGCCGTAAAGTGACTATGAGTGAGCCCGATAAAGATCAGTGGTTTGTGGTGCACGTTCTGTCCGGTCAGGAGCAGAAGGTCTACGAAAGCTTGAGCCGCCGAACCAAGACCGAGGAAATGGGTGACCTAGTCTACGAAGTCCTGATCCCGACCGAGCGCGTTTCTGAAATTAAACGAGGTAAACGCACCGAGACGACGCGTAAATTTTTCCCGGGTTACCTCATCGTGAACATGTACCTGCTGGACAAGCAAAACCAGTTGGTAGACCGGACCTGGTATTTTATCCGTGAAACCCCAGGCGTGCTCGGATTCGCCGGAACCAAAGATCGTCCCGTGCCAATGCGGCCGCAGGAGGTCGAGAGTATGTTGGCTCAGATCCGAGAGCGCGAAGATAAGGTTAAGCCTAAGGTCAGCTTTGAGGTAGGAGAAACCGTCAAAGTGGCGGACGGACCGTTTCAGAACCAAAGCGGTGTTGTGGAAGAAATTGATCCCGATCGCGGCAAACTGCGTGTTTCGGTCAGCATTTTCGGCCGTTCTACACCGGTAGAGTTGGAGTATTGGCAGGTAGAACGCAGTTAGAAAACTAAGAAAATGGCAAAGGAAATCGTAGCAACGATCAAGCTTCAGATCCCGGCCGGGCAAGCAAACCCAGCACCGCCGGTTGGACCCGCCCTGGGTCAGAACGGTGTCAACATCATGGCGTTCTGCAAAGAATTTAACGCCACGACTCAGAAACAGGCTGGAGATATCCTCCCGGTTGTTATCACCGTCTACAAAGATAAATCTTTCACCTTCATTACCAAGGCGCCACCGGCAGCCATCCTGCTCAAGAAAGCAGCCAATATCGCAGCCGGATCCAAAGAGCCTGGCAAAACCAAGGTCGGTCAGCTCACGAAAAAAGACGTGATGGCGATCGTTAAGGTCAAGATCAAGGATATGAATGCCCGGTCCGAGGAGGCCGCCTATCGGACGTTGGTTGGTACCGCTCGGCAAATGGGCATCGATGTGGTAGAATGACGGCCCGGTAGTCGCCTGAAGCTCCTCCGGATGAATGCCAAATCCCAAATGACAAATTCGCTCCAGTTGATCTGTCATCTGTCATTTGCCATTTGTCATTCGGACGAGCATCAGGTGAGTCCGAGGGCATGTTCGTATTAAGGTAGAGAAAACAGAAAATAGAAGCAGGAGGTTCAACCGAAGGGGTCGGACCGCTTGAACTGCAAAAGACATGAAATTAAGCGATCGTAGTAAACGTTACCGGTCTTGTGCGGAATTAGTAGATTCGCAGAAGGCCTATTCGCTTCCGGAGGCAGTCGACCTCCTGAAGAAACTGCCGCCGACTAAGTTCGACCAGACGGTCACGCTCTCCATTAAGCTAGGCGTTGACCCACGCCAATCGGATCAGATGGTTCGTGGGACTTGCCCTCTGCCGCACGGCAGCGGTAAAACAGTGCGTGTCTTGGTTTTTGCTCAAGGGCAAGCCGCGACCGCGGCGAAGGAAGCCGGCGCCGAGTTTGTCGGATTTGAAGACCTGATCAAGCAGTGCCAGGCCGGGTTCCAAGATTTTGATGTTGCGATTGCCACTCCGGCGGCGATGTCGGAAGTACGAAAACTAGGTAAAATCCTAGGTCCTCGCGGTCTTATGCCAAATCCAAAGACCGGCACAGTGACGGAAGACACGGCCAAGGCTGTCCACGAGGTGAAAGCCGGTCGGGTTGAATTTAAGCTGGATAAAAACGGCAACGTGGCGGTTCCGATGGGTAAATTCTCGTTTGCGCCCAAAGCACTCGTGGAGAACGGAACCGCGGTGATTGACGCCGTGGTAAAGGCGCGTCCGCCGGCTGCCAAAGGCAAGTTTGTTCATAGCATCACCGTCAGCGCAACCATGACACCGGGCCTGCGACTGGATGCGTCCACTTATAACCGATAGGGGAAGCGAAAATGAGACCTGAAAAGACCACGATTGTTGAAGATCTGTCCGCGCGACTGAACGCCTCCCCGTTCCTGATCGTTACCGAATACACCGGGATGAATGTTCTGCAGTTTGCGGAACTGCGGAATCGGCTAGCCGGGACCGGCGCACAGTGTAAGGTCGTGAAGAATACCTTTCTGCGCAGGGCGGCGGCTGAAGTCGGGTTCCCAGATCTGGGCAAAGATTTGACTGGCCAGACTGCTATTGTGACCGGCGAGAACGATGTTTGCGCCGCAGCCAAGGTCCTGAAAACCTTCTCGACCGAATTCCAGCGGCCGGCAGTACGACTCGGCGTGTTGGATCACGCGCTCATCTCGAAGGAGCAGATCCAGGCGCTGGCTGATCTTCCAGCTAAACCTGTGTTGCAAGCCCAACTCTTGGGAGTGTTGAAGTCACCGCTGCAGAAACTGGTTTCCGTGTTGAACGAACCGGGTGCATCGCTGGCTCGATTGTTGAAGGCAAGAGTCGAAAAGGAGAGCGAGGCCGCCAGCGGTCCAATAGCCGAATAGAAAACAGAGAAAATTTTAATCCTGGTCCCGTGACTGCGAGGTTGCGGGCCTAGGATAAGCGAGGCGCGAAGAAGCCGCGCGCCCCGGGCAAAAAAACAACTGGTTCCTCGTCGGGTTCTGCAGCTGCAGAATCTTAAATGCTTCTGAGGCTTCGGGAGCGCGACGATACCGAAGACAAAAAATATGGCAGATACAGAACAAATCGTACAACAGCTCAGCGGATTGACCGTTTTGGAGATCGCTGACCTGGTCAAGAAACTCGAAGAAAAATGGGGTGTTAGCGCGGCAGCTCCAGTGGCGGTAGCAGCGCCGGCGGCCGGTGGCGGTGCAGCAGCAGCGCCTGCAGCCGAGGAAAAGACTACGTTCGACGTTATCCTTAAAGAAGTCGGCGGGAACAAAATCGCCGTCATTAAGGAAGTGCGCGCCTCCGTGTCCGGTCTAGGACTCGCGGAAGCGAAAGCCCTGGTCGAGAGCGCCCCTAAACCAGTTAAGGAAGGCGTGACCAAGCAGGAAGCCGAAGAGATCAAGAAGAAGATCGAAGCGGCCGGCGCCAAGGTCGAGATTAAGTAACCGACCGTTACCTCGAAACAGAGTCATAGAACCGGGCGCAGACATGGTCTGCGCCCGGTCTTTTTGTTCCCACACCCTGGAGCGCTGCCTCGCTTGCGAGGCTGGGAACAATGGTGGGCGAGGCTCCCGAAAGACCAAATGCAGTTATCAGGGTTGCCGATGATTCGATGCCTCTACGGGAGACTAGGCTGGAAAGCGGCCGAACCGGCCCCTTGACCAGCCAAGCTCCACGGTCTTGGCAAACCATAGACCACGGCTCGGCAGCGCCGCAGAGTCGCACGCTTTGAGTTAAACGCAGCAATCCGCTCCGCGAAAGCCTGATGTAATTCCGGAGCCTCGCCGCACCATTCTTTCCGGCCTCGCAAGCAAGGCAGCGCTCCACCAGGTCGACGGTCGTTCGTGTCATCATCTCTCCTAAAACCACTTGCGACTCCAGCATAACCGGTTAGATTGGTAGCTCGTTGACCGCGGGGGAACTCGAGATATATCTCGCTCGTTTAACACATTCAGCACAATCAAAAGCTCCAAGTGCGAGGCAAATTTGACATGCCCCGTGAGTGGAGCTATCTGTGTTCCCCTTTGTCGTTTTTTCCAGCAGGGGGAGCCTTAACAGAGTGAACCGGCACTAAGGTGTCGATCGGTCGTAAGAGAAAAGCATCCGTATGTCAGAGCGTATTTATTTCGGAAAGATCAAAGAAGCTGTCGAGCCGCCAAACCTCATTGAAGTCCAGCTCAATTCGTACGTTGAGTTCCTGCAAAAGGATGTGCCGCCCAGCAAACGCAAGAACGTCGGCCTCCAGGCAGTATTTAAGGAAGTTTTCCCGATCCAAAGTTACGACGATAAAGTTGTACTCGATTTCGCTAGTTACGATATCGGTGACCCGAAAATGTCGGCCCTCGATTGCCAGCGAGAAGGGCAAACCTTTAGCGCTCCTTTACACGTCACCTTTCAGCTGAAGGACGAGAAAGGCACCAAAGAAGAGAAGGTTTACATGGGCGAGATCCCGCTCATGACCCCGCAGGGCACTTTCGTGATCAATGGGGCAGAACGGGTCGTGGTTAGCCAACTGCATCGCTCCCCGGGTATTGCGTTTGAGTCCAGTATCCACCTGAACGGGAAAGTCCTTTACAGCTTCCGAATCATTCCGGATCGCGGATCGTGGCTCGAGGTTCAATTTGATACCAACGATCTGCTTTATATCTATCTCGACCGCCGGAAACGGCGCCGGAAGTTTTTGGCGACCACCTTCCTCCGAGCCATCGGTTACGGATCGGATGAGCAGATCATCAAGGTCTTTTATCAGATCGAGAAACTCTCCCTCAAGGCCACCATCGATGAGGAACAGCTCAATACCAAGGTTCTCATAGCCGACGTCAGAGATGGGGAAATAACGGTCGCACGAGCATTTGAGCCGCTGACCAAAGCGACGATCCAACAGGTTTTGTCATTGGGGATTACCGAGGTCGATGTGGTCGATACGAAGGATGACGACACCATTATTAAATCGATCAAGAAGGATCCGGCCCACGATGAGGAAGAAGCGCTGCGAGATATCTATCGGCGTCTGCGTCCTGGCGATCCTCCTACCATCCCGAATGCGCGGGGTTTGCTCCGACGGTTGTTCTTTGACCCGAAGAAATATGATTTAGGACGAGTTGGCCGTTACAAGATCAACCAAAAGCTAAGCATCGAAGTTGAATTGACCGAAAGGACCCTGACTACGCAGGACTTCATCGGGGCAATGAAGTACTTGGTGAACCTGCGGAAGGGAGAAGGGCTCCTCGACGATATTGACCATCTTGGTAGCCGCCGGGTTCGAACCGTGGGTGAGTTGCTGGCGAATCAGTGCCGAGTCGGTTTAGCCCGGACTGAGCGTCTGGTGAAAGAGCGTATGACGCTCTTTGACGTGAATATCGACGGCATGACTCCGCAGAAGCTCATCAATCCGAAGGCGCTCAGTGCGGTTATTCGCGATTTCTTTGGCCGGTCGCAGCTCAGCCAGTTCATGGATCAAACTAATCCTCTGGCGGAATTGACCCACAAACGCCGGCTTTCAGCGCTAGGACCCGGGGGGCTAAGCCGGGACCGAGCCGGGTTCGAAGTGCGCGACGTGCATCCGTCTCACTATGGACGTATTTGCCCGATTGAGACTCCGGAAGGACCGAACATCGGTTTGATTAGCTCGATGAGCACTTTTGCCCGGATTAACGAGTTCGGTTTCATCGAAACGCCCTATCGTAGAGTCGACGACGGGCGAGTTACGGAGAAAATCGATTATCTTACCGCCGATCGGGAAGAGAACTATGTTGTGGCTCAGGCGAACGCACCGATCGATAAGAACGGCACCTTCCTCGACGAAAAGGTTTCTTGCCGTTTCCGTGGTGATTTCGTGGAGGTTGAACCTTCAAAACTCCATTACATGGACATCTCCCCGAAACAGCTGGTTTCGGTTGCTGCCGGGTTGATTCCATTCTTGGAGCATGACGATGCTAACCGGGCGTTGATGGGTTCTAACATGCAGCGCCAAGGTGTCCCGCTCATTGTGTCGGAATCCCCATTGGTTGGTACCGGCCTTGAGGGGAAGGTAGCGAGAGATTCGAAAGCGGTGATCGTCGCAGAGGGTGACGGGGTTGTTGCCTCGGTCACAGCAGAGCACATAATTACCAGCCGCGATGGCAGGCTGCCGGAGCTGAAGAAGCGACCGATGAGCCGACCTGAGGATGGTCTGTTCGTGTATGAGCTCCGCAAATTCATGCGGTCGAATGCCGGCACTTGCATTAACCAGAAGCCGATTGTCAAGAAAGGCGAGAAGGTGGCGAAAGGTCAGGTGATCGCGGATGGACCGAATACTGAAGACGGTGAACTGGCTTTAGGGCGAAACGTGCTGGTCGCGTTCATGCCTTGGAACGGGTACAACTTCGAGGACGCGATCCTGATTTCGGAGAAAGTGGTTAAAGAGGACATTTACACCTCTATCCATATTGACGAGTTCGAGATCGGAGCGCGCGACACCAAGCTGGGTCCCGAAGAGATCACGCGTGATATACCGAACGTCAGCGAAGAAGCGCTGCGGAACCTGGGACCGGACGGTGTCATCCGAGTGGGAGCTGAGGTGAAGCCGGGAGATATTCTGGTCGGCAAGATCACACCCAAGAGCGAGACCGAGCTCGCCCCCGAAGAAAGATTGTTGCGCGCGATATTCGGTGAGAAGGCGGCGGACGTGAAAGACACGTCTCTGACCGTTCCTTCCGGCACCTACGGTATCGTGATGGATGTGAAAGTCTCATCCCGGAAAGAGGTTCAGAAGCAAAAACTCACTCCGGCTGAGACCAAGCGCCAAGCAAAACAAATCGGCGAAGATTATCGCAAAAAGAAAGAAGAGCTTCACGAAGAGCTGACGGAAGCGTTGTCCAACATCCTTTTGGGCGAAAAGATCCCGTTGGATGTGGTGAACGCGGAAACCGGGGAGATCATTATCCCGGCAAACCGGAAGATCACGAAGACACTGCTACGGAAGCTGGCTGGAGTATACGATCATATTGATATCGATCCGAGCCCGATCCGGAACAAGATCCGGGAGATCATCAGTTCTTTCGAACATAAGTTTGCCGAGCTGGATCTGGAGAAGGATCGCTCACTCGACCGAATCGAGAGCGGTGACGATATTGACCCCGGCATTATCAAGCAGGTTAAGGTTTATATCGCCAGCAAGCGGAAGCTGAGTGTTGGTGACAAGATGGCGGGTCGTCACGGGAACAAAGGGGTGGTGGCAAAGATCGTGGCAGAAGAAGATATGCCGTTCCTCAGTGACGGAACCCCGGTTGAGATTGTGCTCAACCCGCTGGGTGTGCCGAGCCGAATGAATGTCGGGCAGGTTCTGGAAACCCACTTGGGAGTTGCCGCCAAGGCGCTCGGATTCAAAGTCGCGACACCGGTCTTTGATGGGATCGATGAGCCTGAAGTGCGCAAGTATCTCAACGAAGCGAAGAAGATCGATGGGTTTACCTGGATCAACGAGAATGGCAAATCGACACTGCATGACGGGCGAACCGGTGAGACTTTCGATCAACAGGTGGTGGTCGGTTACATCTATATGCTGAAACTGGGGCACTTGGTTGCCGACAAGATCCACGCGCGAGCGGTTGGTCCTTACTCCTTGGTTACCCAGCAGCCATTGGGCGGAAAAGCCCAATATGGCGGACAGCGATTCGGTGAAATGGAGGTCTGGGCCCTCGAGGCATACGGTGCAGCTTATACCCTGCAAGAGTTGCTGACTGTGAAGTCCGATGACGTACAAGGACGAACCCGGATTTACGAGTCCATCGTCAAGGGTGACAACTCCCTTGAGGCCGGTACTCCGGAGTCGTTTAACGTTCTGATTAAGGAAATGCAGAGCTTGGGCTTAGACGTGAAGGTGGGCGGGAAACCGCAAACTTTCCTGGACACCACCTTGGATGTCGCTTCCGTGGCGGCTGGATAATGTGGAGCGCGCCTCGCTTCCGTCGCCGCCAAGCCTATGGCGCGATCCAGCAAGGCCGGACGACGCCCGAATTGACACACACAATGGCTGTTTTGAAAGTTTTAACTAACACACTCGTGGTTCGCGGTTCCCGAGCGGCAGTTAGCAGTTTGTTATCCTGAAACCCGCGGTCATAGCTATGAATGAAACGAATCTTCGCGAACTTCTTGGGGAAGAACGCTCGGTCGGTTTCGACCAAGTAGGAATCAGCGTGGCATCGCCGGATGCCATCCGCTCCTGGAGCAAAGGTGAGGTAAAGAACCCAGAAACGATCAATTACCGAACCTTTAAACCGGAAAAAGGAGGCCTTTTCTGCGAGCGTATTTTTGGTCCGACCCGAGATTGGGAATGCTCCTGCGGTAAGTACAAACGGATTAAGCACAAGGGCGTTATCTGCGACCGTTGCGGTGTCGAGGTAACACTTTCTCGCGTCCGTCGCGAGCGCATGGGGCATATCGAGTTAGCGGTCCCGGTTTCGCATATCTGGTTTTATAAATGCATGCCGTCACGAATCGGTCTCATGCTGGACATGAGTTCGCGGCAACTGGAGCGGGTTATCTATTACGAGGATTACATCGTTATCGATCCCGGCCAGACGCAGTTGCAGAAGTGCCAGCTCTTAAACGAGCAAGAGTATCGGGAAGCACAAGAACAGTACGGGGAGACCTTCAAAGCCGGTATGGGAGCAGAAGCTATCAAGATTCTGCTTTCTCAGATCGATCTTCGCCAACTCAACACCGAGTTGGAAGAGGCGATGGACAACACCAAGAGCAAACAGATCCGCAAGAAATTAGCGAAGCGGCTCAAGTTGGTCCAGGGCTTCATTAATTCTCATTCGCGCCCGGAATGGATGATCCTGGACGTGTTGCCGGTGATCCCACCGGATCTGCGGCCGTTGGTGCCTCTCGAAGGTGGCCGGTTTGCTACTTCGGATCTAAACGATCTTTACCGTCGGGTTATTAACCGGAACAACCGGTTAAAGAACCTCCTGCAGCTCAAGACCCCGGACGTCATCATCCGGAACGAGAAGCGCATGTTGCAAGAGGCGGTTGACGCCTTGTTCGACAATGGGCGGCATGGCCGCGCCGTTACCGGCGCCGGAAATCGTCCGTTGAAGTCTTTGAGCGACATGTTGAAGGGTAAAGGAGGCCGGTTCCGCCAGAACCTTTTAGGTAAGCGAGTCGATTACTCAGGTCGTTCCGTTATCGTGATCGGTCCGGAACTAAAACTGCACCAGTGCGGTTTGCCGAAGAAGATGGCGCTCGTGCTTTTCGAGCCCTTCATCATCCGCCGGCTGAAAGAGTTGGGATACGTCCATACGGTCCGTAGCGCTAAGAAAATGATCGAAGCGCAAAAACCGGAGGTCTGGGACATCCTCGAAGAGGTGACTCGAGGTCATCCGGTTCTACTGAACCGAGCTCCGACTCTGCACCGGCTTTCCATCCAGGCGTTTGAACCTTTGTTGATCGAGGGCGAGGCGATCCGGATCCATCCGTTGGTTTGTACCGCCTACAACGCAGACTTTGACGGTGACCAGATGGCAGTGCATGTGCCGCTTTCTGTGGAAGCCCAGATGGAGGCGCGGTTGCTGATGTTAGCGCCGAACAACATCTTCTCGCCATCTAGCGGCAAACCGATTACGACGCCGTCACAGGACATCGTACTGGGTTGCTACTACCTGACCCAGGAACCGCGTAAGGTTGCTAATCAACCCGAACAGCGGTTACGGCGCTTCCATGAGGCCTCAGAGATCGAGTTCGGTCTGTCTGAAGGCGCGGTCAAGATTCACGAAAGGGTCAGGTTCCTAAATCCGGATTTTGGCCGGTCGACGACTTACGGCAATTCGCAGGACAAGGAAATCGAGACCACGGCTGGCCGGGTTATCTTTAACGGTATCTGGCCTAAGGAACTCGGTTTCTTTAACAAGACCGCCGCCAAGAAACAGCTCAGCGATATCATCTGGAGGACCTACCAGGCTTCTGGACAACAGCAAACCGTAGAGACGCTCGACCGGCTGAAAGAGTTAGGGTTCCACTGGGCGACCAAGGCTGGGGTATCGATCGGGATCACCGACATGATTATCCCGCAGGAGAAGAAGACCGAGCTGGAAAAAGCCTACAAGGAGATCGCGGTCGTCGATAAGCAATACCGCAGCGGTATCATCACTGAGGGTGAGAGATACAATAAGATCATCGATATTTGGACCCAGGCTGGTGAAGAAATTTCGAACGTGATGTTCCGCACCCTCCAACACAATGAAGGGCGCAAGGAACTGAACCCGGTGTACTTGATGCAAGATTCCGGGGCGCGAGGTAACCGACAACAGATTAAACAGCTCGCTGGAATGCGAGGTTTGATGGCGAAGCCCTCGGGTGAAATCATCGAGCGACCGATTACATCGAACTTCCGTGAGGGTCTTAGCGTGCTCGAGTACTTCATCTCGACGCACGGCGCCCGTAAGGGTTTGGCGGACACGGCGCTGAAGACAGCCGATTCTGGTTATCTCACCAGAAAGCTGGTCGATGCGGCGCAGGACGTGATCATTGTTGAGGACGACTGCGGAACGGCTAACGGCATCACGGTCCGCCCGATCTATGAAGGTGACGATGAAGTGGTCGACTTGGCTGCCCGAATTATGGGGCGGGTAAGTTGCGAGACGATTACCGATCCGGTTTCAAAAGATACCATCATCAAGGCCAACCAGCTTATCGACGAATTACCGGCGCAAGCGTTGATGAAGATCGGCGTTGAGCAACTTAAGATCCGCTCGGTGTTGACCTGCGAATCGAAGCGCGCGGTGTGCGCTCGCTGCTATGGGCGTAACCTGGCTACCGGTCAGATGGTGAAATTGGGAGAGGCAGTAGGCATCATTGCTGCCCAAAGCATTGGTGAGCCTGGCACCCAGTTGACGATGCGTACCTTCCACATCGGTGGTACGGCGACTCAGCTCTTCAAACAACCGATCATCAAGGCCAAGAACGAAGGGGAAGTTCGGTTCAATGATCTTCGGGTTGTCCAATCAGTGGATGGCAACTACATCGCTTTGAACAAGAACGGATCGATCTCGGTTCATGGGAAAGATGGCCGGGAGCTCGAACGCTACAATGTTGTGGTTGGCTCGGTCATTTCCGTCGGAGATGGCAAACAAGTCAAGAAAGGCGATGTCTTCGTCCAGTGGGATCCGTATAACGTCCCGATCCTGACGGAGAAACCCGGTAAGGTTGAGTTTCGTGACATGATCGCGGGAGTAACCGTGAAAAAGGAGATCGACGAAACTACCGGCGTGTTGGGTACGGTCGTGATCGAGCACAAGGAAGATCTGCACCCGCAGATTGTGATCTTTAACGATTCCAACAAGGAAATCGCCAGCTACGCGATCCCGGCGGGTGCGCACATCGTCGTCCAGGACGAAGGCACGGTCCCGGCAGGTACGCTCTTGGCGAAAACTCCGAGAAAGATTGCTAAAACGAAAGACATCACCGGAGGTCTACCGCGAGTTGCCGAGCTATTCGAAGCCCGACGTCCGAAGGATGCGGCAGAAATTGCCAAGATCGATGGTTTAGTCGAGTTCGGCGGCACTGTCCGTGGCAAACGCCGGCTGATCCTTCGAGATGCCACTACCGGTCAAGAAGAAGAGCACCTGATTCCGTTGAACAAGCACATTATCGTCTTCAAAGGCGATGTGGTTAAGAAGGGATCCCAGCTCACCGAAGGTCCGATTGTGCCCCACGAAATTCTTGAAGTGTGCGGACCGCAGGATCTGCAGGAACATCTAGTGAACGAGGTCCAAGAGGTCTATCGGCTGCAGGGCGTGGAGATTAACGACAAGCATATCGAGATCATTGTCCGGCAGATGCTTCGGAAGGTGAAGATCACTGAGCCTGGCGATACCTCTCTGCTTTGGGGTGATCAGGTTGAGCGGCTCCAGTTCGAGAAAGAGAATGTGCGAGTCGTCGAACAAGGCGGTAAGCCGGCCGAAGCGGTGCCGGTTCTGCTGGGTATCACCAAGGCGTCTCTGGAGACTGACAGCTTTATTTCGGCTGCTTCGTTCCAGGATACCACCCGGGTACTCACGGAAGCCGCTACCCTCGGAAAGATCGATTACCTCCGCGGATTCAAGGAAAACGTGATCATGGGACACTTGATCCCAGCCGGCACCGGTTTCTCCGATCATCGCAACGTGAAAACGGTCGAAATGGTGGCTCCTCAAGCCGAAATGGCGCCGGAAGAAACCGAGCCTGCGGTGGGATAATCGCTGGGAGCATGGACGGCAGATTGAGACGCGCGTTACGACTCATTAGGGAGGGCGCGTCCGGTAGCCACCGGATCCGACGTAGCCTGAGTCCGCCGGCGCATCTCGCTGCGTCGGTGGCGAAGTCGGATGCTCGCGCGCCGCGAGCGCGGTGGCACGTCTTGAGGCGTAGTTTTGTCCTTGGTTGCCCAGGCTGCCCGGCTTCGCGAATCCGGCGGCTGCCGGACGGGGACGCGATCCCTCCCGGCGTTGTTGCGGCGAGCCCGTTGTCTTTCTAGCATGTCTATCGCCACCAAAACTGGAGATGCCGGGCAGACCGCTTTGATGTATGGGCGCAGGGTTCCTAAGATGGACCGGCGCGTCGAGGCTTACGGTACCGTGGACGAGCTCAACGCTGCGCTTGGATTAGTCAGGGCGACAACGAAAGCTGAATTGATTCAAGGCACGGTTCTGGCCGTCCAAAAGGAGTTGGTCATTTTAATGGGAGAGTTAGCGGTCGCCGATGAAGATCGGGCACGGTATCAACGGGATGGATACGAGACTGTTACCGCCCCGATGGTTGACCGTCTAACCGTGGTAGTCGACGACCTGGAACGGAACCACCATATCACGTACAAGCATTGGGCCACTCCCGGGAATACTCCGGATGCAGCTGCTCTCGATCTGGCTCGGACGATTTGTCGCCGGGCCGAACGCCGGGTGGTGGGTTTGGCTCACAGTGCGGAATATGTTAATCCGGAGAGCATCCGTTATCTGAACCGTCTGTCGGATGTCCTTTGGTTATTTGCCCGGTATGCCGAAGGTCAGGAACGAGGAGTAACGCCAGGCGTATGAGGTCGCCCCTATTATCGTCCTCGTCCTCGTCGTTCTCGTCCTCGACAGTTTGCTTGGCCGGATGGCGTGACCCGCTTTTGTTGTCGCCCGAAGGAATAGGCCGAGTCATCCAGCACGCGCCACAGGCAAAAACCGCTTTCTCGAGGACGAGGACGACGACGAAGGACGAGGACGATTTACGCGATGCGCGTCCCCCGATTTCCTCTTGCACAATCCATACTCATGAACCATAGTCACCGGCTCCGGCCGAAACCGGGATCCTACTCGTCGAATACTGTATGTCTTCATTGGAATTAATGACCGAGCTCCTCGAAGCAGGGGTTCATTTTGGGCATCAAACCAAGCGCTGGAACCCGAAGATGAAGCCCTACATCTTCGAGCAAAGAAACTCGATCTATATCATTAATCTGTCCGAGACGGTAAAGCAGCTGCAGTCCGCGACCGATTTTTTGTCTGGAAAAGCGCGAGGTGGCGGGAAAGTCCTGTTTATCGGCTGCAAGAAACAAGCTCAGGAAGCGGTCAAAGAGGCGGCTCAAGCTTGTGGCCAATTTTACGTCAATCAACGCTGGCTGGGTGGCACGCTGACCAATCTTTCTACCATTCGCAAAAGCATAGCCCGGTTGACTTATCTCGAGCACATCGAGCAATCCCCTGAATACTCCCAAATGGGGAAACAAGAGCTTTCGGCGCTACGACGGGAAGCTGAGAAGCTCCGTAGAAATCTGGAAGGGATCCGGACCATGTCGAGCCTGCCGGATGCTTTAGTCATCATTGATACCACGCGAGAATCCATCGCCGTGGCCGAAGCAAATCGGCTTCGTATTCCGACTGTCGCGATTGTTGATACTAACGCCGATCCCGATCTGGTGACCTACCCGATCGCCGGCAACGATGATGCAATTCGCGCGATCCGGGTGATTCTGCAGAAATTGGTAGATGCGATTTACACGGGTTCCCACGAACAAGAAAAAACTAGCACAGCGTCACTCGCCGCCGTCGCTGGATAGCACAAACCTTCGCCTCCTGGCCGAGGAGGCCCGGAGCCTGATTTCACGCTTATGTCAGACGTAAGTCCCACTCTGGTCAAACAACTTCGCGAGAAGACAAACGCTGGTATGATGGATTGCAAGAAAGCCCTGGTCGAAGCCGGTGGCGATCTTGAGAAAGCAGAGGATATTCTTCGGAAAAAAGGTATCGCTAGCGCTTCCAAGAAGGCCAGCCGGTCGGTCAAGGAAGGCGTGGTTGCTTCCTATATCCATTTACAGGGTAAAGTGGGCGTTCTCGTGGAGGTGAATTGCGAGACTGACTTTGTCGCCAAGAACGATATCTTCCGTGAGTTCGTCAAAGATCTCACGCTCCATATCGCGGCTGCCCATCCCCTCTATGTCGTTCGAGATGAGGTGCCAGAAGCCGTCATCGAGCGGGAACGCGAAATCTACCGAGAACAAGTTAAGGGCAAACCTGCCAACGTGGTGGAGAAGATCGTGGACGGTAAGCTTGAGAAATTTTACGGCAGTGTCTGCTTACTCGATCAGGCCTTTATCAAGAACCCGGATCAAACGATCAAGGATCTAGTCGCATCGAAAATCGCTGGACTCGGCGAAAACATCGTCGTCCGCCGGTTTGCCCGATTTGCCGTGGGCGAAGAGCTAGACGCTGCAGCGTAAGCCCTCTTGGAGCGGCCTCGCTTGCGAGGCCGACGGAACGATACGGCTGCTGCTTTCTGGTGGGGCGAGGCTCCCGAACCACGCAATCGCTTTCGCGAAGAAACTTGTTTTCCTAGCCCTGCGCACGATTAGCCGTAACCACCGCCGAGCCGTTGGGGTGGCGCGTCTTCCGGCTCGGCAGCTTTGTAGCGTCAAAACATATTTAGGTGCGGAATGCTGAATTGCTCTGCGAATGGGTTTAGGCCATTCCGGAGCCTCGCCCCACCAAAGCGGCGGCTTCGTTCCGAGCGTCGCCTCACAAACCGCGTTGCAGTTTGCCCAATGATTCGTTATATCCGCCTAATGAAACGGTGGCTGTTCCTTTCCCTCTGCTCCTTTCTGGGGCTTTGCCTTCCTGCTTTCTCGCAGGATACGATCAAAATCGGCGAGTTCGGCTCGTTAACCGGTGACAACGCCAGCTTTGGCACGTCGCAAAACGAAGGGGTTCAAATGGCGGTTGAAGAGATCAATAATGCCGGCGGTGTTCTAGGCAAAAAGATCGAACTGACCGTTGAAGATAACCAGACCAAACAGGGTCAGACTACGACCATTGTCCGAAAGTTAATTTCTCAGGACCACGTGGTGGCGTTGGTGGGAGAGGTGGCATCCTCCAAGACTTTGGAAGCCGCCCCGGTCGCCCAAGAAGCCAAGATTCCCCTGATTGCCACTGCGGCCACGAATCCCAAAGTGACTCAAGTCGGCGACTACATTTTCCGAGTCTGTTTCATAGATGACTTTCAGGCCATTGTCATCGCGCGTTTTGTTCTAGAGAAACTCCACAAGACCAAGGTCGCTTTCATGACGGATGTGAAACAGGATTATAGCGTTGGGTTGACCCAGTTCGCGAAGGACTATTTCCTGAAGAACGGTGGCGAGGTCGTCAAAGAACAGAGCTATAGCTCCGGCGACAAAGACTTTCGTGCCCAGCTCACCGATATTAAGTCAGCTAACCCGGACGTTATTATTATTACCGGTTACTACCCTGAGGTATCGTTGATTGTTCGGGAAGGCCGGCAGTTAGGGATCAAAGCCGCTTTTGCCGGCGGTGACGGTTGGGATGGCGCTTCGCTCATTCCGGTTGGCGGTAAGGCCATCGAAGGAGCGTATTTCTCGAACCATTTCTCCACGGAAGCTAAGTCGCCGGCTGTCCAGGGCTTCGTTGAGAAGTACAAAAAGAAATATAACAACAAGCTTCCCGACGCTTTTGCTGCCCTTGGCTATGACGCGGTTAATCTGCTGGCGGATGCGATCAAACGAGCCGGAGGGACCGATTCCGAGAAGTTGCGTGATGCCATCGCTAACACCAAAGATTTCCCAGGTGTAACCGGCAACATCACCATTAATCCGGAGCGCAACGCGAATAAGTCAGCAGTGATCATCACGATCAAAGACGGAGCGCTGCATTATTTTGAGACCATAGAGCCGAAATCGGCCAGCTGAGAAAAGCCATTGTGATTGGTGATTGGTGGTAGGGCGAGGCTCCGGAAAGGCCTAAGACGGTTAACAGCGGAACTAATCCCAACTGGATATTTGGCTTGCGACACTATGAAGCTGCCGAGCCGTGAACCCGCGGCTCCGACTACGCTCCCTCTTTGAAGCGCTTCCATGAACGAGGGAGCTACGTCGGACAAGTCGGCGCGTTGTTTGGCCTCACCCGCAAAATCGTAGGTGAACACGAAAGCCCCCTGCGAAACCTCCGTGGTCACTCGGGAGCCTCGCCCTACCAAAGAGGGCGTCGTCTATCTTTCTCTATGATAAGCCGTTTGCCCTGCGAAACCGTAAGGGTGATCCGCGAGCCTCGCCCCACCAAACACAGACGCCCAATCGCCTTTCACCTTTCACTTTTCACTTTTCACCTTTCACTCCTTTTCGCCCAGCCGGCTTTCGCTCAAATCAAAATTGGTGCGGTAAGCTGTATCTCCGGGCAACTCTCAACCTTCGGTGTCTCGAGCATCCGTGGGGCACGAATGGCGATTGAGGAAATCAATGCGAGAGGGGGTGTTCTGGGGCAGTCAATCGACCTGGTTGTTGACGACAACGGTTCGAAAGCGGGAGAGACAGCCAGGATCGCCCGAAAATTCTTATCCCAGGACCATGTGGTGGCGATTCTCGGCGACCTCACCTCGTCTTCCACAATGGAAGCCGCTCCTTTAGCTCAGGAAGCCAAGGTTCCCCTGCTGACACCGACGGCAACCGCAATTTCGGTCACTAGAGTGGGTGATTACGTCTTTCGAAGTTGTTTTACCGATCCGTTTACGGGGCGAGTCATGGCGCGGTTTGCCATTGAACATCTTCGGGCTCGACGTGGCGTTATCCTCACCGACGTTAAACAGGACTACAGTATCGGAGTTAGCGCAGAATTGAGCTCCTATTACCGCCAACAAGGAGGACAAGTTCTGCAGGAATTCAGTTTCAGTAGTGGCGACACCGATTTTCGAGCGCAGCTTTCATCGCTAAAAAGCCTGCAACCCGACGTGGTTTTTGTGCCAGCCTATTATACCGAAGCCGCTTTGATCTTAAGGGAGGCCCGCCAACTGGGCATAAAGGCGGCGTTTGTGGGCGGGGAAGGCTGGGATAGTCCTTCCTTGATTTCGGTGGCGGGGAAGAGCGCCGAAGGAAGTTTTTATACGGATCACTTTTCGCCGGACGACCCCGAGTCTTTGGTCCAAACTTTCGTCCAGGCCTACAAAACGAAGTATGCAACAGCTCCGGATGCCTTAGCGGCGTTGTGGTATGACGGCGCCCGGTTGCTGGCCGATGCCATCCGCCGGGCCGGCTCTGCCGAACCGGCTAAGATTCGGGATGCGCTTGCCGCAACCAAAAATTTTCCGGGTGTGACCGGTAATATCTCACTGGACGAACGACGCAACGCGAGTAAGCCGGGTGTAATCGTCACCATCGCAAACGGTCACGTCAAAATGGTGGAGAGGGTGGAACCGTAGGGGTTGGCGGTTGTGCGGCTCTTCTGTAGCAGTCCGGCAGCTGCCCATGGGCGTCAACCTAAGGGGCGATAGGCCGTGCCCCGAAGGGGCAATAGGACTGAGCCCAGGGTTTTAACCCTGGGTTAGTCCGAGGCGCGAGGCGCCCTGAAAGCGGCGCTAGAAGATTCTCGCAGTGGGTATCGGCTTACTAACTCGATCAAATCACGCCAGTCTTGTGCCACTTTCAGGGCACGTCACTTAATAATACCTAACCAGGGGTTAAAACCCCTGGCTGAGTCCTATTGCCCCTTCGGGGCAGAGACAAAGCGATCTTGCGTTTCCTTTTAGGTTGACGCGCCTGGGCAGCTGCCGGACCGCTACCGAAAAACCCCAAAATATTCGCGTCCATTCGCGGTTCGTTCCCAATTCGCCTCAATTCGTGTCCATTTGCGGTTAAAAACTCTAGCCTAAACAGCTGGAATGCGCTGAATATAGGCCCCAGGTGAGCTCCAGGGTTTACCGATCAATCGATGGCACAGGTCATACTTTTCTTACAGCAGCTATTAAACGGTCTCTCGTTGGGTTCGATCTATGCCCTGATCGCCCTCGGCTACACCATGGTTTACGGGGTCTTACGGTTCATCAATTTCGCCCATGGCGACGTTTACATGCTGGGTGCCTATGCCGGGTTCGCCATCACGAACTTGATCTACACGGTTATTCCTTTGGACCGGTTCAACGCCATCAGCCTGCACACATTCATTCCGATATTTGTTTGCACGGCGATCGTGATGCTCGGCGCCATGATTTTCTGCGCAGTCCTTGGCGTATCGATCGAGCGGATCGCTTATCGGCCGCTACGGGATCGTCCACGATTGACGGTGTTGATTACCGCGATTGGCGTCTCCTTGTTTCTGCAGAACATGACCCAGTTCTTCGTCGGAGCGCAGCCGCAAGCCTTCAAACAGCTGATCCCGGTTCGGGCGATCGAGGGTCTGGGGGATCTCACGGTCTTGAGCAGTCAAGCTGCGATTATCATCTCCACCATGGTGCTCATGGTTTTCCTCCGATTGATCGTCATGAAGACCAAAATCGGATTAGCGATGAGAGCTTTGTCCGTTAACCCGACCGCTTGTTCTCTGATGGGCGTGAACAACGGCCTGGTGATTTCTTTCACGTTTGCGCTCGGCTCAGCCTTGGCAGCTGCTGCTGGAATCTTAGTGGCGATGGATTCTCCCTCGGTCACTCCGTTAATGGGTAATCTGCCGGGAATAAAAGCGTTTGTGGCCGCGGTGCTGGGAGGGATCGGAAATATTAACGGCGCCGTGGTCGGCGGCCTCGTCATCGGGGTTCTGGAGACATTGGTTGAAGGCTATGGATTTCCCCAACTCCGCGATGCCATCGCATTTGGCGTCCTGATCCTCATCCTGCTTTATAAGCCCACCGGACTATTCGGCCGGGTTGAACGGGAAAAAGTATGAGCCGAGCACGCACGACCCTGGCGGTCTTTCTATTTTTTCTCTTCTTGTTTGCGCTTATCGGTGAGCGCCCGTTCTTGGCCCACCTAGCTTATTATTACGATATCCTGATCAACATCGGGATTAATGTCATCCTCGCGGTCAGTTTGAACCTGGTGAACGGCTACACCGGGCAGTTCTCTTTGGGTCATGCGGGCTTTATGGCGGTGGGAGCTTACGCTGCCGGCAGTTGGACCGATCATTTGAGTCCAGGGTTGATTAACTTCCTGGCGGGATCGAGCGGCGTTCTGACTTTTGTGTTAAACCCGTTCCCATTCTTGCAACCATTTGTGCTTCCGACCGTGGTTGCAGACAACCTGGCATTGATAGTTGCCACCCTGTTCGGCGGTTTCCTGGCTGCGCTAGCCGGCTTAGCAGTCGGTATCCCGTCGCTGAGACTGCGCGGTGACTATCTGGCAATTGTGACCCTCGGTTTCGGAGAAATCATTCGCACGCTCATTTTGAATATTGATTTCCTAGGCGCAGCTCGCGGCATGAGCGTGAAGGGGACTTACACCAACATGTTTTGGACATTCGGCTTTGCCGCCGTCGCCATCTATATCGTCCTGAGTTTGGTAAACTCCACGTACGGCCGCGGTTTTTTGACGGTCCGTGACGATGAAGTGGCCGCCGAAGCGATGGGGATCAATACCACAAAATATAAAGTGATTGCCTTTGTGGTTGGCGCCTTTTTCGCGGGCACCGCCGGGTCGTTGTTCGCTCATTATACCGGGTATTTGACTCCGGAAGGGTTCAATTTTTTTAAGTCAGTTGATGTGGTGGTGATGGTCATTCTTGGAGGCATGGGCAGCACCACGGGAGTGATACTGGCGGCGGTTCTGCTGACTATCCTGCCTGAATTATTGCGCGCATTGGCGCACACGGATTTCGTGCCCGCCTTCCAGAAAGCATTCGAGGGGGTGGTCCCAATCCATTTGCCACCTTTACAAGGGCTTTTAGAGAATCGTTTGATCCTTTATTCGCTCCTTCTGATCATCATGATGTTAACTCGGCCGCAGGGCTTGTTTGGCGATCTAGCAGGCAGCCGGAAACGCGTCGCTTCATCTGCTTCCAAGTAATGGATGCCTTGCTGAAAGTTGATCGCTGTACCATCCGTTTTGGCGGTCTCACAGCGGTATCCAACCTCGATATGTCGATTGGAAACCGTGAGTTGGTGGGCTTAATCGGACCGAACGGTGCAGGTAAGACCACGGTTTTTAATATGATCACCGGTGTCTATCAACCGACAGAAGGAGCCATCTTTCTTAATGGCGACCGTTTGAATGGATTGAAACCGTTCCATATTACGGCGAAGGGAATCGCCCGGACGTTTCAGAATATCCGTCTTTTCGTCTCTTTGACTGTGTTAGATAATGTGCGGGCGGCTTTTAACCTGCACTTAAAGCATGGCCCACTTCACGCGCTGACTCGCGGTCCCAAATTCAAACAGGAAGAGGCCGATATAAACGGGCAAGCGATGGATCTATTGAAGATCTTTAACCTGGATCGGTTTCGGGATGTGATGTGTAAGAACCTGCCTTATGGCGACCAACGCCGTTTGGAAATCGTCCGAGCCCTAGCAACCAAACCACGCCTGTTATTGCTCGATGAACCCGCCGCCGGGATGAATCCAACCGAGAAAGGGGCTCTGATGACCCTGATTGAGTTCATTCAGGAGAAATTCGATATCTCGGTGCTGCTGGTTGAGCACGATATGCGGGTCGTGATGGGCATCTGCAAAAGGATTTACGTATTAGATTACGGGATAACCATCGCGGAAGGTCCGCCAGACGAGATCCGCCGCGACCCTAAAGTGATCCAGGCCTACTTGGGAGAATAACGCCGGGGACGAAGACAGACGAACCGCGAATGGACACGAATAAAGGCCTGAAGACCAAGAACTCAACCGCAGATGGACGCAGATTGACGCAGATAAAATGGAGTCGCTCCGTTTCGCTCGAGGGATTTTAGCAGCTTTGCCGGATAGCGAGATCGCCGGTTTTGAACCAAATGAAATGACGCTTATCCAGAAATCTATAGGCCACCGCTTCCGGATAAATATTGATCGAAGCCGATTTCATCTGCTTCAATTCGTGTGCATTCGCGGTTAAGTTCCAATGTTAGAAGTTAGCAATCTCGAAGTTGCCTACGGCTCGATCACAGCTCTTCACTCGATCAGTGTCCGGGTCGAGAAAGGCAAGATAGTCACTCTCATTGGGAGCAACGGGGCCGGCAAATCGACAACTTTGCGCGCGATATCAGGTTTGTTGAAGGTCAGGAGCGGAAAGATCCAGCTCGAGGGAAAGGATATTACCAATCTCGCCCCGCATCTCGTCGTTGCACTCGGTGTTACCCAGGTCCCGGAAGGCCGGATGATTTTCCCGAATTTGACCGTCGTTGAGAACCTGCAGATGGGTGCCTATCGCCGGAAAAACAATGGAGAAGTGAAGAACGATTACGAATACGTCTATTCGATCTTTCCCCGGTTGAAAGAGCGGGAGAAACAAGTCGCGGGGACGTTGAGCGGCGGCGAACAGCAAATGTTGGCAATCGGCCGCGCCATAATGAGCAAACCAGCGTTTCTGATGTTGGACGAACCGTCGCTGGGAATCGCGCCGCTTCTGGTCCGGACAATTTTTCAAAAGATTGTGGAGATCAATCGCCAACTCGGTATCACGATTCTCTTGGTCGAACAGAACGCAAATCTGGCGCTCGAGATTTCGGATTACGGGTACGTGCTGGAAACCGGTCGCGTGATCTTGGAAGACAAATCCGAGAGCCTGCGCGCCAACGCACAAGTCCGGGAATCGTATCTCGGGGGAGCGTAGAGGCCGCGTGTGGGCGTATGGGCGTGACGGCGTATCGGCGTGGGGGCGTGGCGGTGCCGACCTACGATCGGTAGGGCGAAAAACTCGGCGCGCTGCCGGCTTTCCATGCCGGCGGGACTGATCCGCGCCGGTTTTGAGCCGGATTGTGGGGACGACTTCGTCGAGGATAGGAAACGCTCCGGACGTCTGGTCTTTGTACTAAACGCAAACAGCGAACTGTACCCACGGCGCGGCTCAAAACCGGCGCGGTCAGACCGTAGAGCTAGCGGAGCCACCGGCGCGCCGAGTTTTTCGCCCTACCGATCGTGGGTCGGCGCCGTTACGCCGTTACGCCGACACGCCGACACGCCGACACGCCGACACGCCGACACGCCCTAGATTCTAGCTCCTAGCTCCTTTATTCTTCGACATGGCCCGCGAGTACCAGCTCAAACATCTGCCCTCGGTCTCTACGAGTACCATCGATTACCGGGCGGAATTGAACGACCAGCAGTATGCGGCGGTCACTTCCGGTCCCGGTCCCGCCTTGGTCCTGGCCGGAGCTGGGAGCGGCAAAACTCGGACCCTGACCTACCGGGTGGCTTGGTTGCTCGACAATGGGGTAGAACCTCAGTCCATTCTCTTGCTGACGTTTACCAACAAGGCCGCCCGCGAGATGTTAACTCGAGTTCAATCCTTGGTGCCGCTGGAGACCACGACGATCTGGGGAGGAACTTTCCACTCAATCGGGAACCGTTTGCTCCGAAAGCATGCTCTCGAGATCGGGTTCCGACCAGGTTACAGCATCATGGACCGGGAAGATCAGGAAGACCTATTGTCCGCGGTGGTTGCTAGCGAGGAAGTCGATACTACCCAGATCCGGTTCCCGACTGGAGAAGTCCTGGGAGACATCTATAGCTTTGCCCTGAATACCGATCGCCCGATACCTCAGGTGATCGCAGAGCGTTACCGGCGGTTTCTGCCGCTCACCAATCAGATCGAGTGGATTCAGAAAAAGTATGAGGAACGGAAACGAGCGGCGAACGCAATGGATTTTGATGATTTGCTCATCAAGATCGTCGAGCTGTTCAAGACGAAGCCGGAGATCGCGGAATTTTATCAGCGATACTTTCAATTTATTCTAGTCGACGAATACCAGGATACGAATCGGCTTCAGTCTGAGTTCATCGACGTGCTGGCCGCGCATCATCAAAGCGTGATGGTGGTGGGCGATGATGCGCAATCGATCTATTCGTGGCGCGGTGCCAATTATCAGAACATCCTGGATTTCCCCAAACGGTACCCTTCGGCGGCGGTCTACAAGATTGAGACGAACTACCGCAGCGTACCTGAGGTCTTGCAGGTAGCTAACGCAGCGATTCTCCCGAATGCTCGTCAATTCTCGAAGGTGTTACGGCCGGATAGAAAAGGGACGGACCTGAAACCGGCGCTAGTGCCGTTACTCGATAATAATCAGCAGGCGGCGTTTGTGGCGCAGCGTATCCTGGAGTTGCGCGACGAAGGGCTAGACTTGGAAGAAATCGCGGTGCTTTATCGCTCTCATTTTCAGTCTTTGGAGGTGCAACTAGCGTTGACCCGAGCGGGGATTCCTTACTCGATTACGAGCGGTCTCCGTTTCTTCGAGCAAGCCCATATCAAGGATGTGGCTGCCTTCATGAAGTTTGTTTCGAACTCATCGGATGAAGTCGCCTTCAAACGAATGGTCCGATTGCTTCCGGGAATCGCGGCTCGTAACGCCGAAAAACTATGGGAACAAATCAACCTGGCTCCATCCGAAAGCAGAAATACTTTTGGCGCTTGGTTCGAGGTAGGGAAAGCACCGGCGAAAGCTCAACGAGGCTGGGAACAGCTTCGTCATACTCTGGACGAGATCGCGCCTGAAAAAAAACCGGTTCCGCCGTCGAACATGATCCATAGCATCCTCGAAGCGGTCTACGACGATTATCTCAAATCGAAGTATTCCAACCATGAACAACGCCGGGAGGATCTTACGGCGTTAGAAAATTTTGCCCGCGGGTTCTCGGATCCGGTCGAGTTTCTTAGCCAGCTGTCCCTGATGGCTACCGGTGAAACCGAACAGCTTAACACCCAGGACGAGGATCGGGAACGAGTGACCCTTTCCACGGTTCATCAAGCGAAAGGTCTCGAATGGCAAGCGGTCTTTATCGTCTGGCTGACCGACGGGATGTTTCCCAGTGCGCGATCTTTAGATTCCAACGAGAACATCGAAGAAGAGCGCCGGCTTTTCTATGTCGCGATCACCCGAGCGAAAGACCAGCTCTATTTTCTCTACCCGGCTATATGGCCAAACGGCAATCTCGACCAAAGGCTCCAACGCCCTTCGCGGTTCTTGGGAGAGATTCCGGCCGAGTTGTGTGAGGAGTGGCGAGTAGGGTTTTGAGGCGTGTCGGCGTGTCGGCGTGCCGGGCGTATCGGCGGAGCCAGAACCGGATGTTTGTCCCGTAGGGATGATATGATGGTAGCCAGGCATGAAATGCCTGGAAAAGTGGCATCGAGAAGCCCGTCCCGTAGGGCACGGTGTGATTCGGTCGGTCTATCGCATTCTTTGTTTGGCGGGTTGAATAAACATGCGGTACGAATCGTACCGTCCCTTCGGGACGAAATCGTTTTCACATTGTTTCCAGGCATTTTATGCCTGGCTACCTTCATTAGGTCCCTACGGGACAGATCCCATCGCCGGGTTTTTCGACCTACCGATTCTCGGGCATGCCAGAGTTCTCTCTTTCCTCGCAAACATTCTGCTGCAATTTCGGCCAGAAGATTTGTACACTGGAGAGCCTAAAGTTTTCTGAGGCAGTCTAGCGAGTGAAGTGGTTTATAAGATCAGTCTATACCCCGGTCGTAGGGGAGCGGTGGGATAACCAGGAGGTTTTTGCTCGGATTAGCGCTCATCTGCCGAGCAAAGTGAACCGGCCAGAAGCGGAACTCGAACAGTTGCTGTCCCTAATCCGAGTGTTTCTGATCGGCTCACGAACGCGTTACGTGCAGTGTCCGCATTTTCTTGATCTGAGTTCCTTCAAAGATCATGCCGCTGCTTTTGCCGCCGCGGTTACGGAGTCCATTGACGCCCTCAGCAAAGAGGTGAGGTCGGCCGGTTCCGAGGCGTTCGACGCAGTGATCGGAGTCTCCAGTGTGGGACAACTTTTACCCGGGATCGCCGATCGGTTAGCGACCGGCTTGCGTTCTCAGGTCAAAAGCGACGCTCTGTTGCTGGACTTGAGCAACGGCGGTTGTACGGCTAGTTCTCGAGCGCTGCAACTCGCGTCAACTCTGGATAGCCGGCATCGGAACATACTGATTGCCGTGGTCGAACCGACATCCACCTTGGCCGACCCGTTGTCGGTGGACCGGCCCAATTGGCAAGGGATCTGTACCTTTGGGGATGGAGCCGCCGGTATCTGGCTTTCTACTGACCCGGCTGGAGCGTTGGCTGAACTCGGACCGATCAATTCCTCGCATCGCGGAGACGCGGATCTGATTCGCTGGGATTACAGCTCGAGTTACTATCGGTTCAGCGTCTCCGATTTTGAGGGCTTCGATCGGAAAATCCGAACGGGTATCCTCGGCGCACTCAACGAAATCGACTGGGCGGACACAAAAGATAGCCTCTGGGCGGTGCATCCGGCCGGAATGATGTTGCTTTTGAGTGTAGCCAAGCGGATCGGTCTCGACAGAAGCCGCCTTGAGCCCTCGATTCGTCATTTCCGCACTTTCTCAAATATGAGCAGCGCCAGTATCTTACATATCCTGCGGGATCTGTTGGATCAGGCGCAGCCGAATCAACCGATCCGCTGGTTGTCGATGGGGGCCGGCTTCCACGTCATCTATGGCAGTTGTACCAAGGTATGATTGATCGGCAAGCGGTCCTGGATGCGATAAGAGAATTTGTCACCGTCCATTTTCCGGCGATCACGGTTGATCGCTTGGAAACGTTGCGCGCCGGCGATGTGATCCAGCAAAGCCTCGAATTAGTCGAGCTGGTCCTGCACTTGGAAGAAGAACTCGGCATCGAGATCAATATCAACGAACTAGGCGAGAACCTGGTCGTGCAAAATTTCGGTGACCTCGCCGACGAGCTGGTGAAAAGCGAACGGAAGAAGGGGGAGAAGTGAGAGATGCCTCTGGTAGGGCGAGGCTCCCGTGCGGTCGAACTATCCTCGGCCGTTCAGGAGCCTCGCCCCACCAAGTTTTCGCCCTGCCGGCGTTCGGTTTGCATGGGCCAAGAGAACCTGCGAACGGCGAACCCTAAGAATCCGCTTGCGCCGGAAGACTTATCTTTTATCTTCCTGACTCCCTACATTTTTATGGCCATGAGTGACAACATCGATCTGACTGCGTTTCGGCTACACGATAAGGATACCGGCAGCGCCGACGTCCAAGTCGCGCTTTTGACGCGACGGATCAATCAGTTGACGGATCACTTGAAGGTTTTTCGTAAAGATCATTCCTCCCGGCGTGGGCTTCTGAAATTGGTCGCTACTCGGAGAAGCTTGCTGGATTATTTAAAACGCACCCAGCAGGATCGTTATAAATCCGTGATCGAGAAGCTCAACCTACGGAAGTGAGTAGTCGAAAGTAGGGGCCAAAGGCCTTGTCTGATCTTTTCTTTTTCACTTTCAAAAAGCTGGTATTTTACTGCATGGAAACCGGAATTTCCGGAGCCATGCTTCCATGGATGGGTGTCGCTTGGTTGACATCCGGAAACACCCTTGCGGCCTTGTCCTCCATAGCTTCAGCGACGAAGGATATGACTGGAGGGGAATCTTAACAAAACCCTTCGATGGTCCCTATATGGCGGCCTTGATCTTAGGTTTGAGTCCCGAGAAAAAAGCGGGATTCAGACCTACGAGCAACGGCCGAATAGTCGATCATTCGAAGGTTCAACTTCGAAATGATAACTAAAGTCTCAAAAATTATCGGATCTAGCGATCTCACGATCGAGACCGGTAAACTCGCAAGATTAGCCGACGGATCGGTGACGGTTCGTTCAGGTGAAACCCTAATTTTGGTGGCAGCAGTCTCTGCAACCTCGGTCAAGGAAGGTCAAGATTGGTTCCCGCTCACGGTAGATTACCGCGAAAAGGCGGCAGCCGTGGGGAAATTCCCGGGCGGATATTTCAAAAGAGAAGGTCGTCCCACCGAAAAGGAGACCCTGACCGCGCGGATGACGGATCGTCCCCTACGGCCACTGTTTCCCAAGGGCTACTTTTACGATACTCAAGTAATCAGCATACTACTGAGCGCGGACGGGGAGAATGACCCTGACATTCTCAGCATTAACGGCGCTTCTGCCGCCCTGTGCGTCTCGGACATCCCTTTCGCGGGTCCGATCGGTGCAGTGCGCGTTGGTCGCGTGGACGGACAGCTCGTGGTCAACCCGACTCACAGTCAAAGGCAACTTAGCGACCTCGACCTGGTGTACGTTGGCAATCAAAATGAAGTTGTGATGATCGAGGGGGCAGCAGATGAACTTGCCGAAGAAGAATTCATCAAGGCTCTCGCATTTGCCCAAGGATTCGTTACCGAGATCGTTGCGATGCAGACTGAGCTGGCCGCTACAGCCGGCAAACCCAAGCGCCAGGTGCCGCTTTTGACGGTTAGGGATGATCTCTTGGAGGTTGCTTACCAAGTGGCCGGCGACCGTATCGAAGCCGCCCTCTATACCCCCGGGAAAGTCGCCCGGAGCAAGGCGGTAGAGGCGTTGAGCAGCGAAGTTAAGCAGGCGATCACTGCTAAGTATCCTGACGCGACGCCGTTCGAGATCTCGCAGGCCTTCGATTATCTGCAGAAAAAGGCGTTCCGGGTCAGTATTCTGGATAAGAAGGTGCGTTGTGACGGCCGCGGATTCTTCGATATCCGGCCACTGAGCGGCGAGGTGGGTTTACTACCGCGTTCCCATGGTTCAGCTCTATTCCAACGAGGGGAAACCCAAGCGCTCGCTTTGGCTACGCTGGCTTCCGCTGAAGAAGCTCAGATGCTCGATGCGTATACCGGCGGAGAGCCAAGCAAACGATTTATTCTGCACTATAACTTTCCGCCCTTTAGCGTAGGAGAAACCGGAAGGGTTGGCAGCACCAGCCGGCGTGAGATCGGACACGGCGCATTGGCCGAACGTTCTATCGCCCCGGTGATTCCTTCTGAAACCGTCTTCCCTTACGCCATTCGCGTCAGTAGCGAGGTGATGGAGTCTAACGGATCGACCTCAATGGCCACCGTGTGCGCCGGAGTCATGGCGCTGATGGATGCCGGCGTCCCGATTCGAAAACCGGTTGGCGGCATTTCGGTTGGTTTAGTGACCGAATACGAGGCGGAACAACTGAAACGTTATACGACGCTAACCGATATCATTGGATCGGAGGATCATTTCGGCGACATGGATTTCAAGCTGTGCGGAACCAGAGATGGTGTCACCGGCTTCCAGCTCGATTTGAAACTTCCCGGCATTTCTCACGCGATCATGGTGGAGGCGATTCATCAGGCTAGAGATGCCAGGATGAAGGTCTTGGACGTCATGCACGCAGCGATCGAAGACCCGCGCAAGGAGCTGAGTCAGTATGCGCCGCGAATCGAGACCATCAAGATTCACCCCGACAAGATCGGGCTTCTCATCGGACCGGGTGGTAAGACGATCAAAGGAATCGTTGCGGAGACTGGGGCCGAAATTAACATCGATGATGATGGTTCGGTGCATATTTATTCTTCGAGCCGGGATAGCCTGAATCGGGCGAAAGAAATCATCGCCGGGATGACGAAGGAGATCGAGGTGGGCGAGGCCTATCACGGCCGCGTTGTCTCCATCAAAGAGTTCGGCGCATTTATCGAAGTGCTACCTGGTAAAGACGGCTTGGTACACATCTCGGAGCTAGCCGATTTCCGAGTCAAGAATGTGGAAGACGTGGTTAAGGTCGGCGACCTGGTTTGGGTTAAGTGTATTGGCATTGATGAAAAAGGCCGAGTGAAGCTGAGCCGGAAAGCCGCCATGAAAGAGCGCAACGCCGAAGCTGAATCAGCGCTCGAAGAAACCTAATCCGGATTGCTAGGGACGAGCTCCCGACTACTCCCGCGTCCGTGCATGCGCGTCAACCTAACAAAGGGGCGCGTGTGCTAACCGGTAGCGGTCCGGCGGCTGCCGATAGGCGTCAACCTAAGAGGAAACGCAAGATCGTTTTGTCTCTGCCCCGACGGGGCAATAGGACTCAGCCAGGGGTTTTAACCCTTGGGCTAGGTATTATTAAGTGACGTGCCCTGCCTGTCCGCCGTAGTTTGCGGGACTATGGGACGAAGGAGGAAAAGTGGCACCAGACTGGCGTGACTTGATCGAGTTGGTAAGCCGATACCAGCTGTGAGAATCTTCTAGCGCCACTTTCAGGGCGCCTCGCGCCTCGGACTAACCCAGGGTTAAAACCCTGGGCTTAGTCCTATTGCCCCTTCGGGGCACGGCCTATCGGCCCTTAGGTTGACGCGCATGGGCAACCGCCGGACCGCTACCGGGCTAACGACGACGGGCCCGGCACTAGCTCTTCAGTATCGCAGAGCTGGCGGGGCGGTGTACTTCATACCACATCTATACAACGTTATTTCTATTAGTTGTTGGCTGCGCAATCCTCGGAATTCGTGAAAGTTCGCGTGCAAACCGATTTGCAATTTTATCATTTTCTCATTTGACGGACCGTTCGCTCTTCAATTACTGGGTATGTCGTCAACAGACCAGAACTCGGGGTTAGGGACGCGTCGAAAATTTGGTTGCCTAATGGTTTCGACGCAATATTCTCAACCGCCATCAGGTCTCTGACGGTGCGGTTTGAGAACGAAAATTTTAACCCCCAAAACAAGGCTGCAATTTGGCTCCGTGTGCGGTATCGGTTTGCGCGGATCCGGGTAACCACCCTTGCCGTCGAATGGCTAACTTTTTCCCCCGCTGGACAAATTATTTAGCAATTAAACTCGTCTTCTGTCTCCTCGTGATCGGAGGAGCAGCGTCTGCCGCTTACTGGTGGTATCTAACGCCCGAGTACATGCGCCAGGGCTACCAACCGGTGCAGCCGGTGCCGTTTCCCCATGAGATCCACGTCAATGAGCTCGGCATGGATTGCCGGTATTGCCACAGTAACGTTCAAGTTTCTTCAGCCTCGAACGTACCGACAACTCAAACCTGCATGAATTGCCATCAGCAGGTGAAAAAGGATAACCCCAAGCTATGGGCCGTTAAACAGAGCTGGGAAACCGGACAACCAATGCACTGGGTTCGGATCCATCAAATACCTGATTTCGCGTATTTCAACCATGCGGTTCACGTTAATCGTGGGATTAGCTGTGTTAGCTGTCATGGCGACGTGAACCACATGGATGTGGTGTACCAGCATGAACCGCTGACTATGGGGTGGTGTTTAAATTGCCATAGACACCCGGAAGAAAACCTGCGGCCGATCAATCAGGTTTTCAATCTCGATTGGAAACCCTCCAGCGGCGAATCGCAGGAACAAATTGGAACCCAGCTGCAAAAGCAGTGGAATATCAACCCGCCGCAAAATTGCGCCGGTTGTCATCGATAATGAAAAGGATTTTTCATCATCCCCCAGAGCCCGCCACCGGCCGGCGTTATTGGCGCGGGCTCGAGGAGTTAGCAGAGACTCCAGAATTCAAGAACTGGCTGGAGCGCGAGTTCCCTGCAGGAGCGGCCGATCTGGAGACGGATGGTGTCTCCCGGCGTAACTTCATGCGTTTGATGGGAGCATCGGTGGCGCTGGCCGGGGTAGGACTGAGCGGTTGCCGGCGGCCGGAAACCTACATTGTTCCCTACACCAAGAGTGTTGAATGGTTAATTCCAGGTAAGGCCATCCTTTACACCACTTCGATGCCTCGCCGGTTGGGTGGTATGCCATTGATCGCTACCACCTTCGAGGGAAGACCCACCAAGCTGGAAGGTAACCCTCTGGTTCCAGGTTATAATGGAGGGACTGACCTTTTCGCTCAGGCATCAATCCTGAACTTGTACGATCCGGATCGTGCGAAGTTCTTCCGAGAAAATGGCGCCGAGAGCGCCGCCGAGAAGTTTGAGGCGTATCTAAAACAGGTTCGTAACGAGTTGCAAGGAAACGGTGGCGCCGGCCTGGCGTTGTTGCTGGATGAGCAATGGTCACCGACCCGCGACCGAGTTCTTAAGAAGTTGCAGCAAGACTTTCCTCAAGTGCGGTTTTACTACGATGAACCGCTCGGTAATGACGAGATCAACCCGGTGGTCGAGGCGCTGTTCGGCGCCGATGTTGTCCTGCGGCCGAACTTGGCCAATGCCGATGTAATTCTTTCCCTGGATGCGGATTTCCTGGGTCTCGAGCAGACCTTAGATAACATCAAGTCTTTTAGTGCTCGGCGCCGAGTCCGAGGTTCGACCGAAGCCGTTAACCGGCTGTATTCGGTGGAGAACCGGTTCACTATTACCAGCGGAATGGCAGATCACCGGTTGCGGTGCCCGGCTTCTCATATCCCATCCTTTGCCGTTGCCCTCGCCACTAAGATTGCAGCGGCGACAGGCGATCAAGGACTGACTTCGCTGGTTGGCCAATTCAAAACCACGGTCAGCTTTGACGAAAAATGGGTCACTGAGTGCGCGAACGACCTCGTCGCTCGCAAAGGCAAGAGCCTGGTACTGTTGGGTAATCGGTACCCAGCCGCGATTCAGGCGTTGGCCTATGCGATAAATAATGCGTTGGAGGCATTTGGCTCCACGATTCAGGTGCTGACCGCGCCAAAGATAAAAGGCGGCACCATTCAAGACTTGGCCAAGGATGTTAAGGCCGGGACCGTGAAACGCTTGTTCATTCTGGCCGGCAATCCTGCCTACACGGCGCCGGCAGATCTGCAGTGGACTGAACAGATTCAAAAGCAGATTCCTGAGGTCGTCCAGCTTGGTTACTGGGAGAATGAAACCTCGGCGAATACTCGCTGGTTTGTTCCCGAGGCCCATTTTTTGGAAGCCTGGGGAGATCAACGTGATCCCAATGGCACCTATCTCCCGGTTCAACCGATGATTCAGCCGTTATTTGGTGGTTGGTCGCAACTCGATCTGCTGACCAAGCTGGCGGCCATCCCTGGCGAGCTGGAAGCCATGCGGGAAACCTTCAAGGCCTTTGTCAGTAGCGGCGATTTCGAAGAAGCCTGGACTGGACTATTGCGGCATGGATACACGGCCGACACGGCGTATAAGGCTAGCCCGGCCAAACCTAACTTCGACTCTGTTTCTGGGCTAGTGCAGGCTGCGACCACGCTCCCGGGTCCGGTCGGTGGGAATGCTATCGAGATTGTTTTTCCTGGTGATTACCGGGTCGACGATGGGCGTTACACGAACAATGCCTGGCTACAGGAAATGCCCGATCCGATTACCAAACTGACCTGGGATAACGCAGCGCAAGTTAGCCCGGTTACCGCGAAAGCCCTTGGGTTAGCCGAACGAGACCTGGTCGAGATCGGGGTGGGAGACCGCAAAGTAACTGCGGCGGTGCTGATCGCGCCTGGTCACGCAGACAATTCGCTGACGTTTGCGCTGGGCTATGGACGAGAGCGGGTCGGTAGAGTGGGTGAAGGCACCGGATTTGACGCCTATAAATTGCGCACCACTACCGCGCTCTATTTCGCCACAGGTGTAACCATCAAAATGGTGCAGAGCGACGGCCACAAGCTGATTCGCACCCAGCTCCATCACAGCATGGAGGGTCGGGCATTGGTTCGGGAAGGTTCGCTCGAGGATTACGAGAAGAATCCAGCCTTCTCTAAGAAGATGTGGATGGATGCCGAGATCCCGCCGAACATCTCCCTTTACTCGCATCCGCCGCTGAGCGCTCCGAATCAATGGGGCATGGTGGTCGATCTGAATACTTGTATTGGCTGCTCTGCCTGCGTCGTTGCTTGTCAGGCAGAGAATAACATTCCCATTGTCGGTAAGGATCAGGTTGAACGAGGCCGGGAGATGCACTGGATGCGTATTGACCGTTATTTTTCCAGCGCAGACGGCGATGTAAGCAATCCGCACCTCGACGAAGACCCCGAAATGGTGGTTGAGCCGATGATGTGTCAGAATTGTGAGAACGCACCCTGTGAAACGGTGTGTCCGGTTAACGCTACGGTTCACAGCGAAGAGGGTCTGAACGTGATGGCCTACAATCGCTGCGTTGGTACTCGATACTGTTCGAACAATTGCCCGTTCAAAGTCCGCCGGTTCAACTTCTTCAATTACAACGATCGATCGGTACTGGATAAGATCGAGCACGGCTTACCCGGATTCGAAGGTAAGCAGCAGCTTATCCTAGGGCCGTTGGCCAGCTGGGGGATGGAGGAAATCTCCAAGTTGCAAAAGAATCCCAATGTCACGGTGCGCAGCCGTGGAGTGATGGAGAAATGCACCTATTGCATACAACGGATCGAGACGGCCAAGATTTCCCAAAAGATCAAGGCGGGCGTTACCGGAGATCTATCGCTCCCAACTGACAGCATCCGGACGGCTTGCCAGGAGGCTTGCCCGGCTGAGGCGATCGTCTTTGGCGATATCAAAGATCCAGAGAGCCAGGTGGCCAAGCAGCGGCAGTTACCCCAAAATTATCATCTCCTGGAATACCTTAACATCCAGACCCGGACTAGTTACCTGGCGCGGCTGCGCAACCCAAACCCGAAGATGCCGGGCGCGGCCAAAATTGGGAAGATTAACGCGGAACACGAAGGGAACCACGAGTCCCAGGAACCGGCAGCGGCGGTATCTCCTGGAAGCAACCAACCCAAAGAAGGAAACGCATAATGGCTGAAACGCAGGTCTCTGCCCCTAAGATGGTGCCTTTTGAGGAACGCATGCCTCGCCCACCCCTGGTGGAGAACAATCGGTCGATGGCGTGGCTCACCGATCTCATTGCCGGTGTTCCGGAGAGCAAGACGCCGCTTTGGTGGTTTATCGCGATTGCCATTACCGGCTCCATCGCCGCCCTGGGAATCTTTTGCATCCTTTACCTGCTGTTCACGGGCGTTGGGGTGTGGGGAAATGATATCCCGGTTGGCTGGGCGTTCGACATTACTAATTTCGTGTTCTGGATCGGAATTGGGCATGCCGGAACGTTAATCTCCGCGATTTTACTGTTAACCCGGCAGAAATGGCGGACGGCTGTCAATCGGTCCGCCGAAGCAATGACGCTTTTCGCAGTGATGTGTGCCGCGATTTTCCCCGGCATTCATGTCGGCCGAATTTGGATGGTCTGGTTTCTCGCGCCGGTGCCTAATCCGAACTGGATCTGGCCTAACTTCCGGAGCCCGCTGATGTGGGATGTGTTTGCGGTCTCCACCTATTTTACGGTCTCGGTTTTATTTTGGTTCCTAGGTTTGGTACCCGACCTCGCGACACTGAGAGACCGGGCTAAGAGTCAGGTTGCAAAAGTTGTGTACGGGATTCTAGCCCTGGGTTGGCGCGGTGGTAATCGCCAGTGGCGACACTATGAGATGGCTTACCTCATCCTAGCTGGTATTTCTACACCGCTAGTGCTGTCGGTTCACTCAACGGTGTCCTTCGACTTCGCCACGTCGGTTTTACCAGGATGGCACACCACCATTTTTCCGCCTTATTTCGTGGCTGGAGCCATCTTTGGCGGTTTCGCCATGGTGTTGACTCTTTTGATACCAGCTCGGTCAATTTACAAGCTGCACGATGTGATCACTTGGAATCACATCGACGTGATGTGCAAGATTATTCTGCTGACGGGTACGATTGTCGGTTACGCCTACAGCATGGAGTTCTTCGTTGCCTACTATGGGGCGAACCCGTTCGAGCGGTTTGCTTTCATTAACCGGTACTTTGGTCCTTACTGGTGGGCCTCTTGGTCGATGTTTACGTGCAATGTGATCATGCCCCAACTATTCTGGGTGCGCGCATTCAGGCGGAACCTAATCACGGTTCTTTTCGTTTCCATGTGCGTCAACGCCGGGATGTGGTTTGAGCGGTTCGTCATCTTCGTTATCTCGTTGCATCGCGACTTCCTACCTTCGAGTTGGGGTATGTATTACCCGACTTGGGTTGATGTCTCGACCTTTGTCGGGACTATCGGCATTTTTGTGACCCTCTTTCTCCTGTTTATTCGTTTCTTACCCATGGTGGCTATTTCCGAGGTTAGATCAGTCTTACCAGAAGCGAACCCCCATCACGTACCGGACGTTCCGCATACCGATCCCACAATCGAAGACGTTGGAGAGGCGCACGCATGACGGCCGCTGCTGCTAAACAAGAACCATTCGCGGCGATCGCAGAATTCGGATCGGCAGCCGAGCTTTACCATGCCGCCGAGAAAGTTCGCGATAAAGGATATCGCTTCTGGGATGTTCATTCTCCTTTCCCTATTCACGGAATGAACAAAGCCATGGGCCTAGGCAAATCGTACCTGGGTTACCTCATCTTTTGCGGGGGTTTGACCGGGTTCACGACGGCCGTTTGCTTGGAGTTCATCCCATCCTCGTTTCTTTATCCCCTGATCGTTCACGGAAAGCCCGTTAGTTTCTTTACCGTTCCCGCTTTCTTCCCCGTCATGTTTGAGCTAACGGTTTTGTTCTCGGCGTTTACCGCTTTCTTCGGCGTATTTGTGCTGAACCGGTTGCCGCGGTTTCATCATCCTTTGTTTGGTTATCCCGCTTTCAAGCGCGTCACCAGAGATGCTTTTTTCTTGGTGATTGAGGCTGTCGATCCACGTTTCTCGGAGACGAGTACGGTGGAGCTGCTCACCGAAATCGGGGGGAAAGAAGCAACTCTCATTTACGAGAATGATTAAGAATTTCCTGATTGGATTTGGGTTGCTTTGCATCGTTGCCGTTGGACTGCTCGGCACACGGGGTGAGAGGCATGCGGCTCCTCCGATCGAGTTCTTCAGCGACATGAAAAGGCAGTCGAAGGTGAAATATCAAAAACCGAGCGACTTTTTTGCCGACGGTCGAGCTTCCAGACCTCCAGTCGATGGAACCATTCCGATGGGTTACGATATCCCAGGTCACCCGTTCCAAAATTCCGGTGCGCCGAACGACATTAAGTCGCCGCTGGGCGAATACACGGCCGGCACCGATTATTATAACACCGGCAAAATGGGAGAAAATTGGGGAACGGGAATGCCGGAGCAGATACCGGTAACAGCGGACCTGCTAAAGAGGGGCCAGGAAGTATTTACAATTAATTGTGCGGTCTGCCACGGCGCCACCGGGCAAGGTAACGGGATCACTTCCAAATACGGTCTTCTTAGTATCGCGAACTACCACCAGGATAAGTACCGGCAAATGGCAGATGGGCAGATCTTTAATACCATGACTCACGGTTTCAACACCATGATGGCCTACGGAGACAAGGTCACGGTGAAAGATCGTTGGGCAATTATTGCCTATATCCGTGCTCTGCAGCGGAGCCAGAACGCAACCATCAATGACGTACCGGAAGAGCAACGTGCCGCTTTGGAGACCCAGAAATGAGTAATGATTCGCATGTTCCAGCACCGGAGATGTTCCAATCCAAAGGAGTGACCCGGTTTCTAATCGGGTTGATCTCGGTTGGGATTATCTCTCTGCTCATCGTGCTTTCAATCGGGTTTTTCGCTCCCCCGGGCAGTGGGTTGAGGCGTCAGTTCATTTTTTCCTGGCTGTTCGCTTTCCTCTACTTCTTTACCATCCTGATTGGGTGTTTGTTTTGGATTCTGTTACATCACGCCACCGATTCCGGTTGGGGGATAGTGGTACGGCGGCAGATGGAGAATCTCGCGTTCCTAGTACCGTGGATGTTACTTTTCTTTATACCGATCTTTTGGATGCAGACCGATTTGTGGCAGTGGATCACGGACATCAAGGGACCGCATCTAGCGCCCGAACTGAAGGACAAACTCGCGTACTTTAACTTGTCGATCGGCCCGATCCCGTTTTTCTGGTTTCGCGCGTTGTTCTACTTCGTCTTCTTTACGGCGGCTGCATTCTACTTCCGCCGCACCTCGATCAAGCAGGATGGCGACGGCGATCCGAAACGATCGATCCAAATGCGCGGAGTTTCGTTTCCTGGTCTTATTCTCTTTGCCGCGTGTCTCACTTTAATGGCCTTCGATTGGATGGCGGCTCTGGATTATCGATGGGCGTCCACCATGTGGGGCGTTTACATCTTTGCCGGATCAGCCGGCGCCAGCATGGCCTTGATAATTCTGGTCGTCTTTGGCTTACAGCGGGCGGGTTACCTCAGCTTTATCAACGAAGAGCATTACCACATCATGGGTAAACTGCTTTTCTGTTTCTCTATCTTTTGGGGTTACATCGGGTTCAGCCAATACATGTTGATTTGGTACGCTAATATTCCGGAAGAAACCGAGTGGTTCGTTCGCCGGAATGTCGAGTCCTGGAACACGCTCAGCACCGCGATCGTGGTTGGGCGTTTCTTTATTCCTTTCCTTTACCTGTTGTTCCAATACACCAAGCGGAACGCCAAGTTTCTGGTCGTGATTTCGGTTTGGGTCCTGATCATGCATCTGCTTGATACCTACATCACCATTAACCCGTTCCTTCATCCGACCGGCTTCCAACCCGATCCCCTCGACGCTCTCTGCGTTTTTGCTATCGGTTGTCCGCTGGCCTTCATTTTCTTGGCCACTCTCGGAAAAGTCGGCCTGTTCCCGTCAAGAGATCCCCGGCTATTGGAATCTTTGAAGCTAAGCAATTGATCTTATGTCCGAAGCCGTCGAATCCCCAAAACCTGGTCACGCCGTAGTCCCGCAGGCGCGGGAGAAGGTGGAAATCTCTACCCTCACCATTCTGACGACTTTGGTGATGTTGCTGGTCTTTGTAGGGCTGGTTTGGATTGTATTCCTGCAAAAGCAAGCGATCCCGACCAGCACCGCTCAAACGCGAGAGGACCGCATGAAAAATCTGGCTCAGTTAGATGCGGATAATCAGAAGACCCTGACTTCCTATCATTGGGTGGATAAATCGAAGGGGATTGTTGGTATTCCGATTAACCGGGCGATGGAATTAGTTCTGAAAGATCTCGCCGCGAACCATCCGCATGCAGCTGGTCCGGTTAGCACGCCGACAGCGAATCCGACGCCGGCGGCGAGTCCGGCTCCGGCTGCCGCCAACCAACAAGCAACGCCAGCACCTTCAGCCAGCGCTACCCCGGCACCTTCCCCTGACAGCTCACCAAGTTCGAGCCCAGAACCGACTGCTAGTGCTACGCCTTCTACGTCACCGGCCAACCCATGAGCACGACTTTTTCAAGAATGACGATAGCCGATTTGGCCGGGCCTGGCACCACCAGTGAGGCAGCTGCCAATCACCAATCACTAATCACCAATCACCTTTCACACCCAGGATATGTCTGTTCCTAACCAAACAGCAGACCTTCAGTTGAGTCGCGTTGTAACCGGCAACGGCTCCGTCTTACGCGGTCCCATCCTGCTGTTCTTCGTCTCCGGCCTGTTCTGGCTCTTAGTAGCGGTAGCGCTTTGGTTGCTCTCCGCTTTCCAGGTCACTGACCCATTTTCGCCGTTAGTTTTTCCCGATGTCGCCTGGTTGACGTACGGCCGGGTGTACCCGGTGGCTATGGATTTGCTGGTCTATGGCTGGGTATCTATGATCGGCGTGGGAGCCGCCATTTGGATCTTAAACAGCATGGCCGAGAATCCCTTTCCGGGAGGCTACCTGCCATTGCTGGCCGGGATCATTTGGAATCTTGGCCTGGTCTTTGGCGTATGGGGTGTTTTGGGAGGTGGCAGCACCGGAAAAGAATGGCTGGAATTCCCGATTTATGCGGCGTTTCCAATCTGGCTAGCGGAAATCATCATGGCGATTTGGGCGGTCGCCCTGGTTATCGGACGGCGAAGTAAAGCTGGGTACATTTCCCAAGCGTTTTTACTGACTGCGTTTATCGCCTTTGCTTGGGCGTACGGAAGCGCAAACGGTTTTCTACAATTCTTTAAAGTGAGCGGACCCGCCGAGCCCGCGATTCAATGGTGGTATTTCGGCTGCCTGATTAGCCTGTGGCTGACTCCGCTGGGCGTCGGGATCGTTTATCATTTTGTCCCTTTATTGATCGGGCGACCTCTTTACAGCGCGAAACTGGCAGCCATCAGCTTCTGGGGAATTGTCGCATTCGGCGGTTGGACTGGAATCGCGCAGATCCTCGGCGCCCCGCTCCCAGCCTGGATCCAAACCGTCAGCGTTGTGGCTAACGTGCTGTTAGTTGTGCCGGTCCTGGCGTTCGCGACCAATCTTCACCTGACCATGAAAGGATCGTTCGATCTAATTAAGCCGAACCTGGCCCTACGGTTTCTAGTGACCGGCGGTCTGGTGTTTGGTTTGGCGAGCATTTGGAACGCCATCACGACTTTTCGATCAGTAAATCGGATCTTGGAATTTACTTGGGCCGTTACCGCCCGCACCGATCTCTTCTTAATCGGGTTCATGACCTTGGTCTGTTTCGGGGCGATTTATTATATTCTTCCGCGTCTGGTTGGACGTTCTTGGAGGTACACAAAACTGATCCAGCTGCACTTCTGGTTCTCTATCGTTGCTCTGGGAACGTTGGTCTTTGATCTAACGATTGCGGGCGTGATGCAAGGATTTGGGGAGATGGATCCGCAGGTTCCGTTTGCGGCGGTGATCGATCTTAGTAAACCCTTTCTGCTCGGCTACGAGCTGGCCGCCGTTTTCATCGGAATTTCTGCTTTGCTGGGTCTGGGCTCGTTCCTGACCGTCTTTGTGAATCCGGCGTGGGCGCCCGATTCTGAAGAAGCTCCCGAACCGGTGATCAATGAGGAGGTTTCACTAGCGTGAATCGGCTAAGTAAGACTATCGGCGGCGTGTTTGTCCTGTTCGGACTGTCCTGGTGGGGCTTAGCCGTCTACCCGTATCTTTCGTTCGCTACCCTGAAAGCAAATGTTGATCCGAATACAAAAGAGATAGCTCCTCCAGATGTACCCGGCGCGGCGCAACAGGGGTATCGGGTATATGCCGCCAACGGTTGTGTTTCCTGTCATTCCCAGTTTGTCCGCGACAAGAGCGAGGGCGGCGATATCGATCGCGCGTGGGGCAAACGTCGAACCGTTCCTCGCGACTATATGAAGGACGGTCAAGTCTTCTTAGGCGTTTCCCGGGTTGGTCCTGACCTCACGAATGTCGGTGTCCGGCAGAAGGATGCGCAATGGTTTTATCGGTATCTGTACGATCCGCGATTGTTCGACCCGGAGACAGTGATGCCTGCTTATCGATGGCTATTCCGGGACCAGGCTGTTGCAGGACAACCGGCACAAAACGCATTGAAGCTAGAGGGAGCAGATGTTCCGCGGCCTGGCCATGAAATTGTGCCGACTGCGGAAGCGGAAGCGCTAGTCGCTTACTTACTTTCACTGAAGCGGGATTATGTTCTACCGGAAGCACCGGCCCCACAAGAATGAGCTCGCACGAAGAACACTCAGAGACGCCTGAACTGAACGACGCGGCGACGCGGCGAGCGGGCGAAACGGCGATTAATGATCCGGCCGTACCGGCTGTAGGGGACGGAGCGGTTCCCCGGTGGCTAATCGGATTGATCTTGGTCGGCCTATTCTGGTCGGGCGCTTATCTTTTCTCTTACAGTGGAGGTTTCAGCGCCGACGTATTCGATTATTTACCGAAGTTCGGTCCGCTCACTTCCGGGCCTCAGGCTGCTCCCGATCCGAAAGTGATCGGGAAAGCGCTCTTCTCGGCGAACTGCATTACCTGCCATCAAGCGACCGGTCAGGGTTTACCTGGTCAGTATCCGCCTTTGGCCGGTTCCGAAATTGTGTTGGGTGACGCCAGCAATCGTCTCGTTGCCATTGTGCTCAAGGGATTACAAGGGCCCGCCACCGTGAAGGGCCAGAGCTTTAATAATTCAATGCAGGCCTGGGAAGGCCAATACACCGATGCCCAACTTGCTGACATCCTGACTTATGTTCGTTCCGATTGGGGTAACAATGCACCGCCGGTCCCGCCTGAAGCAGTCAAACAGATGCGCGAAGAATTGAAGGATCGGAAGGAACAGTGGACTTTTGCAGAAGTAATGAAGTTGCCAGGTAAAGATGTGGCCAAGGCGGGTGGGTCCGAGCAACAAGCAGCGAATAAACCGGCTCCTGGGGCGTCGCCGGCCGCCAGCGCTTCGCCCGCGGCGCAACCGAAATGATGACGGCGACCTCTGATGACAAAGATCAAAACTTTCGTACCGTATTTCAAACACCTCGTCGTCCCCTTATGAGTTTCAGGCGATTCCCTTTTGCTCGATGCGGCCTGGTCCTGGCAGCTCTGTTAGCCGGACTTGGAACCTGCTGGGCCGATACCCGGACTTCGAATCTTTGGTGGATGCCGGAGAACGCCAGCGCCGGAGGCGTGCTCATCGATCAGCTCATTTATTTCATCCTCTACCTCACCGGTGGCGTTTTTGTCCTCACCCAGATCGTTTACATTTTCTTCATCATTAAATATCGGGCCCGGAAGGGTGTCCCGGCTACCTATAGCCACGGGAACAATCGCCTCGAGATAATCTGGACAGCGGTTCCGACCGCGATCTTCATCGGGTTATGGGGATACAGCAACCACCTTTGGTGGGATGTTCTGCATTCAACCCCGCCCGCTAATTCCCTTCAGGTGGGAGTTGCGGCTTACCAGTTCGGCTTCTCTTTTCAATACCCGGGCGCGGATAATAAACTTGGCAAGGCTGAGGCCAGTTTTGTTTCCAACGACAACATGTTTGGTAATGACCCGGACGATGCCGACGCCAAGGACAATTTTACTTCGTCTGTTCTGGAGATCCCGGTCAACCGGCCCGTTCATATCCGGCTGGATTCCAAAGATGTTATCCACGCGTTTTATGTTCCGCAGTTTCGGGTTTATCAGGATATTGTCCCGGGACGGATGATCGATTGGGTCTGGTTCACGCCGACCAAGATTGGTACCTTCCAACTAGCGTGTAACCAGCTCTGCGGATCCGGTCACTACAACATGAAGGCGCAGATTGAAGTCGTGTCCGAAGCTGATTTTGAAAAATGGTATCAAGAGAAAGCGAAGGCCGTCCAACCACAGGCTGGCGCGAAGCTCTCGAGTTTAACCGAAACCAAAGACCAATAGTTTAAGTATGTCTCAAACCATTGCGCATAGCGGGGCTGAGGCGCATGCCGCGCATGCCGGATCGACTCACCACCACGAGCTCAGCTTCTTCAATAAGTATATCTGGTCTGAAGATCACAAGACGATTGCGATCCAATATCTCTTCGCCAGTTTGTTATTTTTGGCGATCGGCGGGCTGCTGGCGATGGCCGTTCGCTTTCAGTTGGCCTTCTCGGGTGCCCCGATCCCGTTGATTGGCACTTTGCTGCCGAAATGGCTGGTGACGGATGCCGGCGCGATCCAACCCCAGGGATACAACGGCCTGGTAACCATGCACGCTACCGTGATGGTCTTTCTGGTGGTGATGCCTTTGTTGGTTGGCGTCTTCGGTAATTTCCTGATCCCGCTCAAAATCGGCGCTCCCGACATGGCGTTCCCGTTCTTTAACGCTCTGTCGTTTTGGTTGTTTGCCCTGTCCGGAGTCATCATACTTTCCAGCTTTTTTGTGCCAACGGGTTTCCCTGCGGCTGGATGGACTTCCTACGCGCCCTTGTCAGCAAATGGAGCCTGGAACGGCAGCCAAGCCGGACAGAGTCTCTGGTGTGTCGGAATCTTCATCAACGGTCTAGCGTCGATCGCGGGCGCAGTTAATTACATCACCACGATCATCAACATGCGTGCACCCGGCATGAAAATGTTCCGGTTGCCGCTTCCGGTCTGGGCGCTTTTCATCACCGCGATTTTGTTGCTGCTAGCGGTGCCGGTGCTTTCAGCGGCCGCCGCCATGCTGTTTTTCGATCTCAACTTTGGCACGTATTTCTTTTCGGCAAGTCACTATGGCCAACCGTTAATGTGGCAACACCTGTTCTGGTTCTTTGGCCATCCCGAAGTTTACATCTTGATTCTTCCGGCCATGGGTCTGGTTTCGGAAATGTTAGCCGTTTTCTCGCGAAAACCGATCTTTGGATATAAAGCCATGGTCTATGCGATGGCCGCGATCGGGGTGCTGGGCTTCGTCGTGTGGGGGCATCACATGTTCGTCAGCGGAATGAATCTGATGTTATCATCGGCGTTCTCATTCTCCACCATGTTGATCGCGGTTCCCTCCGCGATTAAGACCTTCAACTGGTTAGGTACGGTCTGGGGTGGTTCGCTACGGTTCACGACGCCGATGTGCTTTGCCCTGGCTTTTGTGTCTATGTTCGTGATTGGGGGCCTTAGTGGAATTTACATGGCTTCCACCCCGGTCGACCTTTTCATCCACCACACTTATTTCATTGTCGCACACATCCACTACGTCCTGTTCGGCGGCAGCTTGTTCGGGATATTCGGCGCCATCTACTTCTGGTACCCGAAGATGTTCGGCCGGATGATGAACGATTTTTGGGGCAAAGTGCATTTCGTTTTAGCGTTCATGTTCTTCAACCTGACCTTCTTCCCGATGCATAACCTGGGGTTGAACGGGATGCCGCGGCGAATCGCCGATCCTAGCCTTTACGATTTCCTTAAAAGCCAGCAACCACTGCAGATTTTTGTCAGTCTAAGCGCGTTCGGTTTGGGGTTGTCGACGATTATCTTTTTCGTGAACTTCTTCTACAGCATGTTCAAGGGGCCGAAAGCGCCGAGGAATCCTTGGAATTCAACGACCTTGGAGTGGACGCTGCCGTCGCCTCCCGGGCACGGGAATTTCCCAGTCACTCCGACTGTTTACAATGGTCCTTACGAGTATAGCGTTCCCGGGATGGACCAGGATTTCCTGCCTCAAAACCAGCCGGCGCCGGAGACCGCACGGGTTGCCGCGCATTAATGGACGATGGCTGCCGACTCGTCTTCGCCGAAGCTGCACGATGATGCGGCAGTTCCGAAAGGACTGCTGCATTGGTATGCGGTGGCGACGGCGGCCAGCGTTTCGCTCCTGATTTGTAGCGGCGGCCTGGTCACCAGCCACGAAGCGGGGATGGCAGTGCCCGACTGGCCAAATAGCTTCGGCTATAACATGTTTTTCTTCCCCATATCACACTGGGTTGGGGGAGTCTTGTTTGAACATACGCATCGCCTGATCGCTAGCGGCGTCGGCTTACTGACTGTCATTCTCTGTGTGGCGCTCTTCATCATCGAAAAGCGCCGTTGGGTAAAGACGCTGGGCCTGATTGCGGTCGCTGCCGTCATCGTTCAAGGGATTTTGGGTGGTCTGCGCGTGACCGAGAACAACCCGGTGCTCGGTCTCTTTCACGGCTGTCTGGCGCAAAGTTTTTTTGTTCTGATGGCGACCATCGCGTTGGTCACGTCGAATTTCTGGCTGGGTCTGGAGCGAGCGAGAACGAGTGTGAATGAGTCCCGCGACCGCGGGACCGGAGAACGGACGGACGCGGCCGACCACCAATCACTAATCACCAATCACCAATCACGCTTCAGTTCTTACCGTCGTTGGGCTGTAATCGTTACCGCAATGGTGTTCGTGCAGCTGGTTCTCGGAGCATCAATGCGGCATTCCCATGCCGGCCTGTCGATCCCCGATTTCCCCTTAAATTACGGGCATCTGTTCCCGCCATTGGATGCAGGCAGTATTGATAAAATTAATGAGGCCCGCGGTGCAGCCGCCCAGCCCTATACGTCTGCCGGTCTGATTTTGTTGCAGTATGTCCATCGAATTTGGGCCGCACTGATCGTTGCGGCTCTCGTTTTCACCGCGGTTCGACTGCTGCGTAATCATTTCTTGCCCGTTTTCTTCCGGCGCTGTGCCGGCGGCTGGATCCTATTGGTTGTCGTCCAGTTCTGTCTAGGCGCCTGGACGGTATTGAGTAATAAGGCGGCTGACATTGCTACTGCTCACGTCTTCTGCGGAGCGTTAACCCTAATGCTGGGTGTCTTGCTTGCGGTCGGTCTGAGCGGACTGCTGCATTATAGTCACAATGGCCGGTCGCATTCTGGGCTGCCCAGGAGTATAGAGCTGGGAACCGTATGAGCATACTCTCGGGACAGACGCATCTGCCGACGCTGCACGAGCCTGCACCAAAGGCGCCAGCGACCAGCTTGGTTAACGATATTTTGGTGCTCGTAAAGGCTCGATTGACGTCGATGGTTTTGGTGACAGCGCTCGTTGGCTTCCTGTTCGGTTGGCGCGGCCCTTTCGATTGGTTGTTACTGTTTCATACTCTTTTCGGGACGCTTCTGGCTGCAGCCGGCGCCGCTGCGCTAAATCAGGTGTTCGAATCGGACTACGATGCCCGCATGCGCCGGACAAAGGATCGACCGATCCCCACGCAACGGATTTCGCGGGATAACGGGTTGTTTATCGGAATCGTTACCAGCGCCGTTGGCATTGTTTATTTGAGCGTTACCACGAATCTATTGGCGGCCCTGTTGGCGGCCCTGACCGTCGGCACTTACGTTTTCGTTTATACGCCACTAAAAAGAGTAACGACTCTGAACACCATCGTCGGAGCGGTTCCAGGGGCACTCCCACCGGTGATTGGTTGGGCCGCTGCTCGCGGCGACGCCGGAGTCGAAAGCTGGCTCCTGTTTACCATCCTGTTTCTGTGGCAGATGCCGCATTTCCTGGCCATTGCCTGGTTGTACCGGGATGATTACCGGCGAGCCGGCTTTCACATGCTCAGCAGTCAGGATACCGAGTGCCGTCTCACTGGTCGGTTAGCCTTGCTTTATAGTATGGGGCTGATGTCGGTTAGCCTGTTGCCTTTCGTTTTGGGACTGACCAGCTTTTGGTATGTCCCGGTTGCCTTGGTTACGGGGATCGCTTTTTCGGCTGCGGCTTTTGTCTTCGCTTTGCGTGGCACCGAACGCGCCGCTCGCCGGCTGTTCTTAATGTCGATTTGTTATTTGCCGGTCACGCTTGGTTGCCTGGTCTTGGCGCGAGCGTAAATGGACAAAGAACTAAGAAAACGTAATCGCCGACTGCTGATTGCCTTACTGACTTTTGCTGTTCTTCTAACCCTGCTGGTTCTCGCTTGGAAACTGTCTATCTATCATAAAGCCTGACTATGAGTGCGTCTGCTATCACCATCGATTCTGCTCCGAAAGCCGGTCCGAACATTGTTCGCTTTGGCATGGTCACATTTCTGGCTTCAGAAGCGATGCTGTTTTCGGGCTTGATTTGTGGATACATCGTTCTCCGGAACGGCGCAGGATCGGCTTGGCAGATGCCTGAGGCCTTAAAAAACGCCTTTGTTTTGATTAAGACCCTGGTTGCGACAGGGTGTCTACTGGCCAGCAGCTTTACGCTCCACTTCAGCGAAGCGCGTCTAATCAAACAGACTCGGTATGGGAAACTTTTGTTGTTTGTAACGATACTGCTGGGCACGCTCTTTCTCTGTAACCAAGCTGACGAGTGGCGGAACCTTTACCACGAAGGTTTCTGGTTTAATACCGCTGGCATTATGGGATCCTGTTTCTTCGTGCTCACCGGGTTTCACGGATGTCACGTTGCCATCGGTGTGATCCTGTTGATTATCACTTTCATCAGAGCACTAACCGGAAAAGTAGGTCCCCATAAACATGGATTCCTCGAGTGCGTCGGTCTTTACTGGCACTTTGTCGATATCGTGTGGGTGTTCCTGTTTACGATTCTGTATATTCTGTAGCGTTTCTAAGAAACGTCGTCCTCGTCCTCGAACCCACGGTTATGGATGCCTGCTCTGCCTGGAACCGCCGCATCTGCTGTTCGTTGACCCAGCCGCGTTATCATGGAACGATATCGTTATGAGGACGATCGTCGACCTGCCCGATGAACAGATCCGAGCCTTGGACGCTTACAGTAAGAAACACGGCGTTTCGAGAGCCGAAGCCGTCCGCCGAGCGATCGCTAGGTTTCTTCCCCAACGTCCCCATCGGAAATTGGATCTAAGTGGCCACCCAGCGTTCGGCTCATGGAAGCGCCGAAGCGTCGATTCGGTCGAATTTCAGCGAAAACTTCGGGCCGAGTGGGGCAAACGTTCTTGAGAGCGGTCTTCGACGCCAACATTCTGATTGACCTGCTAAGCGGCGTTATCGAAGCGAACAACGAGCTTGGCCGGTACTCACAGGTGGCCATCTCACGCATCAGCTGGATCGAAGTGCTAACCGGAGTTCGTGATGATGAAGATCAGAACCGAGTCGAGAGCCTCCTGGCTTTTTTCGAAATGATCGAGCTGGATGAGGCCGTTTCGAGGCAAGCAATCGAGCTTCGAAAACAGTATCGACTTAAGGTACCTGACTCGATTGTCTTCGCCTCCGCCAAGCTTCGCGGCAGTGTCCTGGTTACGCGTGATTTGGACGACTTTCCCGCTGGTGACCCTGGGATTCGAGTACCGTACGGGGTAGCACCCTGATAGCCGCCGGATGCAGTTGTCTTCGCCTTCTCAAAGGTTCGGGCAGCGCTCCGGCTTCTGGCTCAGGCCGTCACGAGGTTGAAGGCCGGAGCCGGCAATTTCTCGCCCTTGTCCAACCGAGACCGTACGTCGTCCTCTACAAGAATTGAGAGTCGCGCTGCCACCTCGAGTCTGGTAGATCCGTGACAAACCCCGCCGATAAACAGATCGGGACAATACCCAATCCAACACGCGTCTGCGTCGGACCATCGAACGAACGTCGTGTAATGATCAGAGGCCCTGAGATTTTTGGATCGCTTCTCGGACATTCCTCTCCTCGTAAGGCTTTGCGTCGTCACCGTGTTTCCCAGCCAGCGAAACGTGTCCGCCGTCTTTTTGATGTTTGAATATTCTATGAGAGCCTTCGAAATCCAGTGCCAGTTTCCCGATCACCCCTGAACCAGATCATCGGCGCGGCGATTCTTTTCCTGATTGCCGGAGTGATTTTTCTTCCAGCGTACTTCTTATGGAACGGATCGATTCAACATTCGGTGACGGCGCTGCCAGCGTGCGGTGACGCGCCGAGGTTTGAATCCAGCGACCAAGCCGGCCGGTCGATCGGGACAACGGAACTGTCGGGAACCATTTGGATTGCCGGATTTGTTGATGTCTCCAAACCGGCCGACGCTGAACTACTCAATAGCAAGTTCGCCGAGCTAGATCAGAACGTTCATGCCGCGAAGGTAGTGAGTTTGGTTTCGTTCTGCATTGGGGCGGAGAAGAGAGTTCTGGAAGATTATGCGCGGCGTTACGAAGCATCGGATCGCTGGCGTTTAGTTCCAGTGGGTCCAGATAACGCCTCCACGTTGATCCAAGACTGGACTTCAGCGACCGGCGAATGCCGAAGCGATCTGCCGCCACAGAACCGCTTTGTGCTGATTGACCGAAGAGGCACAATCCGAAGAGTGTACGACACCGCCGCGCCGGAGGTTGTTCAGAAGATCCTGATCGACGTCGGAAGTCTATTGCGTGCCGGACAATCGCCGGGATCGGCTCCGTAGGAGCGCCATCTCTATAGGGCATCTTTCTAGATTGCGCGACCGCTCGAATTGGCACACGTTGACGGCATGCGGCTTTTCCTCGCTTCGTTGATCGGTGCGGTTTTGGCGAACGCGCCAGCGGTGATGGCTTGCGAGGGCTGTAAGGAGCCTTCCAGCGTTGCCGGGAATGGAGGCGTCGACGGGATCAGTTTAGGTTTTTCGGCCAGCGTTATCTTCATGCTGGTCATGGTTGGGTCTATTTTGGGAGGTCTCGCCTGGATGATTGCGCGTAGTTGTCGCGAACTGGATGCCGCTCATCGCGCCGCCGCTGCGCAGACAAACTGGTCGCCGTAAGGATCTATCCATGCAAACCGGGCGGAGCTTGGTGTACCGTCTCGCACATAACGGTGATCCGCGAAGGCGGATTGTGATCACGTCGGTCCGGCAGCTGTCCGACGCTGGGAGGGAGCATATTTGAATCAATACGTAAACCCGATGCCGGGGCAGCGGGACCATCGCCGGACCGTTTTTATCGAAGCCCTTCGGGTCACGCTCAGATGGATGGTTGTCAGAGCCGTTCGTTCCTTAGATACCGGAGTTAGGAATGCTCGTCGCTGGTACGCTGAAAACCAGGCAACTGATTCGCGGGGAGCTCATGATTTTATGCGGCGCTTCGCACTAGCTCTGCGAAAGGGACAGGTCGCTAAATGGATCTCGATTGCCGGCCATCCCTTTGTTTTCTCGCCAATTGTGGCGCTTCTGGTGGGGGCATATCTTTTCGGTCCGGTTGAGTCTGTGATCGGCCTATTGACTGTGATACTATGCTGTCTACTGCCGGCTTCTCTTTACATCCTTCGAAAAGTAAAGATCGGCGAATGGAGCGATCTGGATGTTTCTGCGCGGAAAGATAGGCCTCATCTTTTTTTGGTCGGTTTCGCATTCTTACTATTTACCGAGTTGGTGCTCTGGGTGACCCGTCAGCCCAACGTTTACGCGCTTGGCTGTCTTGCGGGATTGATCCTCATTGGAGGCGGCTTGTTCCTGAACCGCTGGTTGAAACCGTCGATGCACGCGGGGTTTGCGATGCTGACCGCGTGTTCATTGTGGCCGTTGAGCGCGAGCTTGTCGCTGGTAGCGATGCTTTTTGCGGTCGCGGTGGGATGGTCCCGGGTACAGCTTCGCCGGCATACCCGGTGGGAAGTCGGAGTCGGGTTGCTGTTGGGGATGTTGGTGTGCCGGTTAATCCAGGCGTAGTGGATCCAAAAATGGTGGGGCGAGGGCCTGCCGCGCCGTAGGCTTGGCGGAGGCGGGCTCCCGAACGCTTAAACTCTTTCGCAGCGTGGGATGTTTGCTAGGCTAGAGAATGGTCTGCACCGCTGCGCGCGCCGAGCCGTCGTTTGCCATATATAGTGCGCCAACGTAACCGGTTTGGCTTGAGGCCGACTGATCCCTCTTCGTGTTCAATCTCGGTTGGGCGTTGCAGGGATAGCACGCGCCTTACCCAACGGCTCGGCAGCCTTCCGGCGTTGGCCGCAGAGAGGTTGGTCACGCGAGCAGCGTTGCGGGTACGTGAAGTCGGACTGGAGGCTCGCCCCACCAATCCCGGGCTTGCGCGGGACCCGGTCAACTATTAGAGGTCCTAATACACGACACCCAATTTGCCGGTTCCCCCGATGAACATTTTTGATCTGCCTCTCTTGCGTTCCTGGTTTGATCGTCACCGAAAATTGGGCAAACTCACAGGGGTGCGAGCTAAAAAAGAGGGCTCGATCTGTATTTGATGTTTCTTCATTGGTTTCGCTCAGTCATTGGCAGTTTGATCCGCGAGGACCCCTCTTGGTCTCCTGTTTACCGGCGGCTACGCAGGGTCCTCAACGATCTCTTCCGTTCCCGGCGATCTCGCTCGATCTCGCTCGTTTTCCTCTCGTTCTTTTTTGCCGCCTGCAACAACGAGAAGATCTCGGTCTATCGGATCCCGAAAGAGAATAACCAGGTCTCGCTCCAAACCGGCTCGGGAAACCTGGCGCCGCCGCCGCCGAGTAATCCGGCGAGTTGGAGCAAACCCTCTGGCTGGACGGAAAAGCCTCTGAGCGAGATGCGTCTGGGCAGTTTTGAAGTAGTGGGATCGAACGGTGAATCGGCGGACGTATCGGTAACGGCGTTTCCGGGTGATGCCGGCGGCGTGGATTCCAACGTCAATCGTTGGCGCGAGCAAGTGCATCAACCTGCACTTGAGGGCGAACAGCTTGCCCAAAGCTGGCAGGAAGAGACCGTTGACGGAATCTCGGCGATTATTGTTGACGTGCAAAGCCCAGCCGGCGCCGAAAAAGTCAGCGCGATCCTGGGCGCAGTCCTGCGAACTACGGATAGGACCTGGTTTGTAAAAATGACAGGGCCCCCTGATTTATTGAGCGCGCAGAAAGACAATTTCTTGGTTTTTGTGCGCTCGTTCCACTTTCCGTCCAGCGCTCAGGAGCAACCGCACCAGGAAGAACCGCCCCCGAGCAACGTAAAATCAACCAATGACAAGTAGACAACAGGCAACGCCGAGAACGTCGTTAGCGCCGGGAAGGGTCCTGCTCAAAACGGTGTTCAAACCGTTGGCGTCGTTGCGATTGACCATCGTTTGCCTTGCCTGCGGAATGTTCATCGTTTTTGTAGGGACATTGGATCAAGTCCAAATCGGAGTCTATGAAGCGCAGCTGCGCTATTTCAAAAGCTTCTTCTTGTATTTCACTCTGCCCGGGAGCCAGTTTCGAATCCCATATTTTCCTGGCGGTTACACACTCGGCGCTGTCCTTCTGGTTAACCTGATCGCCGCCCACCTGGCTCGTTTCAAGCTCACCTGGAAAAAGTCTGGTATTCAGATCCTCCACTCGGGCCTGATTTTGTTGTTAATCGGGCAGCTGGTGACCAGCCTTTTTGAAGAAGAGAGCCAAATACAACTCGATCAAGGGCAAACCAAGAACTATTCGGAGAGCCCTTACTTCGACGAGTTAGCGATTATCGATCAATCGAAGCCGGACTCGGACGAAGTGATCAGCGTCCCGGCGAACCGATTGATCAAGGGTCAGACGATTTCTCTGCCGGTAAGCGGGCTCCAATTGCAAGTGGATGAGTCGTATGAAAACGCGGCTCTGATCAATCCAAATCAACTGCCTTCGGCGAATTATCCGCATCTGCGCCTGGGACCGAAGGCCGTGGCGGTTGCTATTCCGAAGACGTATAAGCAGAATGAGCAGAACCAGCCGACGGCGGCTGTCACCTTGCTGAAAGCTGGCCAGCCGGTTGGTTCATGGGTATTATCTAGCGGTTTCCCGCAACCGGTCCAATTCAAGGTTGGTTCGGATCCGTTTGCGATCGTGTTTCGGCCGAAGCGGTATTATCGGCCGTTTTCGGTCACCTTGGAAGAGTTTAAGCATGACCGTTATGCCGGCACCGACGTCGCCAAGAACTTTTCCAGTAAGGTTCGGTTAGTTGACCCATCGGCTCACGAGAACCGTGAGGCGCTGATCTACATGAATCATCCGTTGTGGTATTCGGATCTCATTCTATATCAGGCGGGTTTCGGGAATAACGATCAAACCACGGTGCTTCAGGTCATGAAAAATCCGAGCCGGCTAATACCATACATCGCGTGTGGCATGATGGCGCTCGGTTTAGTGATCCAATTCGGCATGCATCTGGTCAGTTTTGTGAGGAGGCGCGTCATCGCATGAAGCGGCTTATTCCGTGGATTATTTTCGTCGTGTTCGGGGGATGGGCGGTATCCCAGATGATCCCGAAGAAGCCGGACACCGCATTCGACGTAACCGGCTTTGGGAAACTGCCTGTCCTGACAGGTGGCCGCGTGATGCCGATGGACACATTGGCCCGGGTCTCTTTGCTGCAAATGAACCATCACGGCATCGAAGAAGCCGGTGAGAGCCAAAAGCCGGCTCAAAAGCCATCGCAGACCCAATGGTTGCTCGAGGTGTTAATGCTGCCTGAACACTCGGACAGCACAAAAGTCTTCGAGGTCACCAATCCAGATATTCTCGACTTGTTTGGATGGCGAAAGGCGGGAACATATTCGTTCAACGATCTCCAGCCTTTCTTTGCTAAGATCGAAGAGCAGGCCGGTCAGGCTGCCCAGACCGATGCGGATGCGCGGAACGCGTTTCAACGAGGAATTGTCCGGTTACGCGATATCCTGCGCCTCTATGTCCAGCTTAAGAATACGGTTGAGCCACAGGACTCTCCGGACTTTGGGAAAGAGGTGCAGGTCTTTCAAGAAACCATTCAACCTGGCTTGGACGCAGTTCGGAACCGGGATGCTGGAAAGCAATACGACGATCAGGCTTTCCAACGCATTCTGCTGTTCACCCATCGATACCAAAGTCTAGCGCAGGCAAAATACGCGTATGCGATCCCGAACCCCAACGGTAAGACGGAGAATGACCGTTGGTCTCCGGTCTCAGAAGCGCTACTAAGTGCCATTGGTACCGGCCAAATTCCTTACTCGGTGACGGCTTACGGCCGAATGGTCTCGGCCTATCGCAATGGAGATGCGCCCGGCTTTAACCAGGCTCTGAATGAGTATAAGCAGTATTTAGCGAAGAATTTCAGTCCGGAACTCAATCGGCCCACGTTGGAGTATTTCTTCAACTCGGCGCAACCGTTCTATCAATCGCTGATTCTCTATTTAGTTGTCTTTTTGTTAGCGCTCTTTTCATGGTTGGTCTGGCCAAAGACCCTCGGCCAAGCCGCATTCCTGTTGCTCGGATTTGCTTTCGTCATTCACACGGCGGGTTTGGTTCTGCGGATGTACATCCAGGGTCGCCCTCCGGTCACCAACTTGTACAGTTCCGCCATTTTTGTTGGTTGGGCTACGGTTCTGTTTTGTTTAGTACTCGAGCGAATTTATCGGAATGGAATCGGTAGTGTGTGTGGGGCGGTTATCGGTTTCACCACGCTTTTAATCGCTCAGAATCTGCAATTTGATGGCGACACCATGGAAATGCTCAGGGCCGTGCTCGACACGAATGCGTGGCTGGCGACCCACGTGGTAGGCGAGGTCCTCGGTTATTCTGCGGTTTTTCTCGCTGGGCTGATTGGGATCATCTACATTTTCCGTGGAGTGTTCACGACGTCGTTTGACGAAAACGCGTCGAAAACCTTAGGCCGAATGATCTATGGCGTAGTCTGCTTCGCCACCTTGTTCAGTTTGGTCGCGACGGTCCTAGGCGGCATCTGGGCCGACCAATCGTGGGGCCGTTTTTGGGGTTGGGACCCAAAAGAAAATGGCGCTCTTTTAGTGGTCCTCTGGAATGCGATTATTCTTCACGCCCGCTGGGGCGGCTTTGCCCGGGAACGCGGTGTGGCCGTACTAGCGGTTTTTGGGAACGTCATCGGCAGTCTTTCCTGGTTCGGTGTTAACATGCTAGGAGTTGGCCTACATTCGTACGGATTCATGGATCAGGCGTTCGGCCCGCTGCTGGCCTTTGTGGCGAGCCAGCTCGCCATCATGGGCATAGGTTTGCTCCCCTTGAAATATTGGCGTGGGATCCGGGCGCGCGAACGGCGCGTGGCTGAGACGGCTGGGGTTCCGGCGCACGCTGCGGAAGCTGGGTGATGAGTCGTTAGTGATTGGTGATTGGTCTCTGCCTCACTGGTGGGGCGAGGCTCCCGAATGGCCGACTGATAGTCGCAAGGGCCTGGCGTAGGCCGGCCCAACCAGGTGCGAGGCCGACTCGCTCGCCGAGCCGGACCCAGCGTGCCGCATACTGTCAGAGTGTCTTGAGGTTCGGGTCGCGACCAAGCACATGGATCATCGCGGAGCAACGGCTCGGCGGGCTCACCGGCCGAACAAGACCAGGGATATCAAACAATCGGAGGCTTCGGAAGTATAGTGGGTCAATCGGGAGCCTCGCCCACCAATCACTAATCACCTCTCACGCCTCCCAAGCACCGCGTCGATACTCGCCTCCAGCGGTCGTGGCGGCCGTCCCAGCAGTTTCTCGATATCCGGTGTTGGTCCGCTCGCTCCGCCGCTTTTCTCAAGCTCACGCAGGTCATTAACAAAATCAGCTACCCAATCTGGCATACCCGCGCCAATCATCGCCTGCTTGGCTTGGGCCGGATCGATATCAATGTATTTCACCGATTTGCCGAGCTTGTTGGCCAACGCCTCCGCCATCTCCGGATAACTAACTGCCTTGGGACCGGTTAATACGTATTTCTTACCTTCGTGACCATCCTCGGTGATGGCTACAGCGGCGACCTCAGCCACGTCCGTTTCATCGACCAACGCTACCCGGCCCTCGCCGATGGTTGAGTAGAAAACGCCTTGTGCCTGTACCGTTGGTAATAGCGAGCGGATATTAAATCGAGCGAGGTCAGTCGGTTGAAGATGAGTCCATTCGATCCCGGACGATTCCAGGGTTTGCTCCGCTGCCCAATGCCGGCGGAATAGATCGATCGGCGAATTCGAGCTCGCACCGGAGACAGACAAATTAACGATTCGTTCCACGCCGTTCTTTTTAGCAGCCTCTACGAAACTGCCTTTCCATTCAGTTGTTTCTAACGCGACGGGCACCAGCAAAAAGGCAGATTCGACGCCAGTAAAACAAGGTGCCAGTGACGCTGGTTTGGCGAAATCGCCTTGCACAAGTTCCGCGCCGCGAGCGGTCAGATCCGCTAAGATCTGGTCTTGCTTCTTAGGATCACGAACCATAAGGCGGACCTTCTCGCCTCGTTCGAGGAGTTGTTGAGCTAACGGAGTTCCGATATTTCCAGGTGAACCGGTTACAAGAATCATAGTAGATTCTTCTCGTTTACGAATTTCTCGAGAGTCGACAAGACCGCACTTTTTCGTTACGTAGGCACTAATCAGTTCCCTTATGGCCATCACCCGGAATCGCACGGAAGCCTGCCCCATTGAAGAATTCATGGACACGATCGGAGGCCGGTGGAAGGTCTTCATTCTTTGGGAGCTGATCCAGAGTCCGCGCCGGTCCGCAGAGCTGCGAAGGAGTATCCCACCAATTACTCAGAAGGTTTTTATCGAACAGCTTCGAGATCTGGAGGATAGCGGTCTCGTCAAACGAACTATCTATCCCGCGGTACCGCCGCGTGTGGAATATGAGGCAACCGCGCTTGGTCAATCGCTGCGGGAGATCCTTAAAAGCATGTGTCACTGGTCATCAGAGAACATGGAGAAAGTTCGCGAGTGCCGGCGCGCAAGGCAGCTGGAGTTGACCGACAAACAGAGCTAGGTTTTGGAATGTCAGTCGTGCTGGAGCTCCGACACTCAGCCGAGCAAACCGCATTCAATTTGAAGCGGTGGGAAGAAGTTCAGGTCGATCCTTACTTAGCGAAACTACCGCACAGAATCGAAACCGATCGTTACGGGAATATCGTGATGAGTCCTCCTCCGGCAATGCCTCACGGCGTTAAGCAGGCTGAAATCGCGCGCCTGTTAGGGACTCTTCTTCCGGCGGGCATCGTCGCTACGGAATGTCCGGTCTCCACGGCGGATGGAGTCAAGGCAACTGATGTGGCCTGGCTGGCAGCGGACCGGCAGGCAGACGTTTCGAGAACTTGCCTTACAGTCGCACCCGAGATATGCGTCGAGATTATGTCGCCTTCAAATACAAAGCAGGAGCTATTGGAAAAAGGCGCGCTTTACTTTGAAGCAGGGGCGAAAGAGGTATGGATTTGTGACGTTTTGGGGCGCGTCGAGGTGTTCAGCGCCCCCTCGAGGCGTATAGCTATCTCTTCGATCTGCCCTGAGTTTCCTTTGCAGGTTCAGCGGTAGGACGTCTTCTCGCTCTTGGCCGGTGGCTGAGCCGCCCATCCTTTCTTCCAGTCTCAAGCTTTCGGCTCACCTCGCGCACGATCAGGCTCGCGAGCTGTTCTTTGTGCTGATTGACAAAACTCCGAGATGCTTCGGGATCAACGGTACCGAGGCGGCGCAGGGTCCAGGACATCGCCTTCACCACCATTTCATCACGATCGGAGATCAGCATCCGGCAAATCTCCAAGGTTCGTCTGGTTGAATCTCGGGCAATGGGACGCCCGTTGAGTGCCAGCGTACTGACCAAGGCAGCCCGGCGGTGCCAGCGATCGGCTGATTTTGCCCAGCCTTTTATTCTAGCATCACTGATGCATTCCGCTGCCCACGCTGGTCCGGAGACAAAGCATCCGAAGCTGTCAACTTCGCTCCAGCTCGCCATCCCTTCGCCGAGTTGTTCGACTTCTGACCACGATATCCCTTCCGTCGCGGCGGGATGGTTTTGAACAAGTTCATATGGAATGAATCGGTGAATCTGGTTGCGAGTAATCAGCGCTAGCGCGGCTTCAATGATTATCTGGCGATCCCAGGATATGATGTTTCGCGAGATTTTCTTCCGGATTGCTCTTAAGACCGGGGTGCTTGAGGAAGGGGCGGATAGAATCGCTTTTTCTACCTCCGTAGCGAGTTGTTTAGCGCCAATCATTTACTGGAGAATATCTCATAAACGGTTTCTTTATGGCTAGCCATGTCCTCTCCCACCGGGTCCTCCAAAGCACGCGTACTTGTCGCTGGTTCATCCAACACTGACCTCGTTATTTTTTGCGAGCGCCTGCCGAAGCCGGGAGAGACCGTCCTGGGAGGCGAATTCAAAACTTTCGGAGGAGGTAAAGGCGCCAACCAGGCCGTCGCTGCGGCCAGGGCCGGCGGAGACGTGGCTTTTCTTGGGGCCTATGGGGCGGATAGCTTTGGCGATGGGGCCCGGGAACGCCTCGCGAAGGAGGGCATCCGAGTCGATCATTTCCAGCGGGTTACGGACGCGCCTAGCGGCGTCGCCTTGATCCTCGTCGACGGAGTTACCCGTGATAACCTGATCGCGGTTGCCAAATCCGCGAATGAGTCGGTTGGCCCAGCCATGGTCTCCGCTGCGTGTTCGGCATTTGAGGCCGCGGATGTTGTGATTTCACAGTTAGAGATTAATGACGAAGCGGTCGACGCCGTTGCCAAGATTTGTAGTGAGTTGGGTAAGCCCTTCATCCTGAACCCGGCTCCTACCCGACCATTATCAAAGGTTCTCTATGAACGGGTGCATGTTTTGGTGGTGAATGAACACGAAGCTCGCGGCCTGAGCGGAGAAGAAGATATTGATACTGCCGTGGCCTGGTTCGAGAAGCAGGGTTGTCGGGCTGTGGTGGTGACACTGGGAGCGGCCGGGGCGAAGTTTGCCAGTTTTACCGAGGGAAAACGCGGCTCGGTGCCGGCAACCAAAGTAGTGCCCGTTGATACCACCGGCGCCGGCGATTGCTTCGTGGGATGGCTAGGAGTCGGTATTGCGGAAGGTCTTAGCCTGGAGCAGGCCGTCCGGCGAGCGGTCAAAGCCGCCTCATTGAAAGCAACCCGCTCCGGAGCCCAGGATGGCATGCCTTATAGGGAGGAAGTTGTCTAATTCGCCTGAGGCTCATTAGAATGACAAATTACAAATGACAGATGACAAATTCTCGCATTTCAGGCCTTGGGCAGTGCAAGAATCCACCCGATCTCGTTTGCCAGCTGTCATTCTCCTTGCAGGTCCGCGCTCTAACAGAAATAGTTCGGCGTTGCCGTTTTCCGGCAGATTTGATGAAAAACCGTTTCCTTTGGGTCCTCCCACTGTTCGTTTTTTTGTGTTCGCTCTCCGCGGCAAAGGACTGGAAAACCGTTCGGTTCGGTGTGGATGCCAGTTACGCTCCATTTGAGTCGAAAGCGCCGAGCGGCGAGTTAGTTGGATTTGATATCGATCTGGGCAACGCTCTTTGCGCGAAAATGGGCGCTAAGGCAGTCTGGGTGGAGAACGATTTCGACGGCATGATACCAGCCCTGCAAGCGCGCAAGATCGACGGGATTCTTTCGTCCTTGGCGGAGACCGAGAAAAGAAAGCGGCAGATCGATTTCACCGATATTCTTTTTGCCACGCCGACCAGAATGGTGGCGAAAACCGGGTCCGGTCTCTTGCCGACGCCCGAGTCGCTTAAGGGAAAGTCAGTCGGAGTCGAACAGGGAACCGTCCAGGAAACCTACGCCAAAACCTACTGGGAACCCAAGGGAGTGAACATGGTTTCTTATCAGAACCAGGACCAAGTGTACGCGGACCTCAGGTCGGGTAGACTCGACGCTGCGCTACAAGACGAAATCCAGGCGCAGCAGGGCTTTCTAAAGAGTCCGCAGGGTGAGGGCTTTGCTTTTGCCGGGCCGGACGTCGTTGATGACGAGATTCTCGGGAAGGGAGCTGCCATCGGCTTACGCAAATCCGATCAAGACTTAAAGGCTGCGTTGAATCAAGCCCTGCAAGCGATCCACCAGGATGGGACTTATCAGGCACTGGAAAAGAAATATTTTGATTTCGATGTCGCTCCAAAATAGGTCCGTTCGGCGTTTGGCGTTCGGCGTTCGGCGTTTGGCGTTTGGCGTTTGGCGTTCCGCCGTTTCCGACGCCACGGGGGGCTATCCGGAGTCCGGAGTTCTTTCATCGAGGAGTTGTGTTGATTCGCTTTCGAAAGACAGCTTTTACTCAAGCCCCCGGCGCAAAGCACGCCGCCAAACGCCAAACGCCGAACACCAAACGCCGAACGCCAAACGCCGAGCGCCAAACGCCGAACGCCAAACGCCGAACGCCAAACGGATCCCGTGAGCGGTTATCTGCAACAACTTCTGGCTGGGATAGTTGTTACGATCGAGCTGGCGAGTGTTTCCCTTTTGATCGCTTTCGCTCTCGGGCTGATTGGTGCAGCTGCTAAGCTTTCTTCGAATCGTTGGTTAGCGATAGCCGGATCGACATATACCACTTTGATCCGCGCCGTTCCGGATCTGGTGCTCATGCTCCTCCTGTACTACAGCGTCCAAAACTGGGTGAACGCAATCACCGACCTGTTGGGCCAACCCCAGATTGACATCGATCCGTTTCTCGCTGGCGTCTCTGTCCTAGGCTTTATTTACGGCGCTTATTTTACCGAGACAATCCGTGGCGCGGTGAAAGCAGTTCCTCCGGGCCAATTGGAAGCTGCCGCGGCGTTCGGTCTGAATCGATGGCAAGTTTTTTCCCGAATCTTATTTCCGCAGATGATGCGGTTCGCGCTGCCTGGTATCAGCAACAATTGGCAGGTGATTCTCAAAGCCACCGCTCTGGTCTCGATTATTAATCTTCACGAAGTCATTTATGCCGCGGAGGCGGCCATCAAAGGCTCAAGTTGGCCAGGAGGCGCGCATGTCCTTTTTTATCTGTTGATCGTTGCCTTGCTCTATCTGTTGTTGACGATTGTTTCTAACTTTGTGTTTGCTCATCTCGAAAAACGTTACGCTGCTGGTTTCGAGCGAATGGCTCGATGATTGACCTGATCAAACAATATTGGCAGCCGTTCCTGTGGGGTTCGCCGAACCATATCTCTGGTTTAGCGATGACCTTATGGTTAACGGTTGCTTCCTGTGTGATGGGGTTTGGGTTCGCCTTGCCCCTGTCGGTCGGCAGAGCCGCCGGACCTTCATGGATTCGTTGGCCTATCCGGGTCTTTACTTTCCTGTTCCGGGGAACACCGCTTTACGTTCAGTTATTGATAATTTATTCCGCTATTTATGGGCTCGATGTTGTTAGAAACACGCCCGGTCTTGGGTCTTTCTTCAAGGATGCGCTGAACTGCACGATTCTCGCCTTCACCGTAAACACGTGTGCGTACACGACCGAACTACTGGCCGGCGCGGTGAAAGCCACCCCTCGCGGTGAAGTGGAAGCAGCTCGCTCTCTCGGGTTAGCAGGGATTAATCTATATCTCCGGATTGTTCTACCGTCGGCATTGCGCCGGGCCTTACCGGCTTATAGTAACGAAGTCATTCTGATGTTACACGCCACCACTCTGGCTTCTACCGCGACGGTCCCGGATATTCTGAAGGTTGCGCGAGACGCTAACGCCGATTATTACCTACCGTTTCCGGCTTTTGGTATTGCTGCGATTCTTTATGCTTGTTTATCGGTGACTTTTATTTCGTTGTTCCGAAAAGCGGAACAGAAATGGCTGAGGCATCTGTCCACGACATGAGGTTCACCCAAATTCTGCTTCATGAATAAATTGGCAGTCGAGAATATCCATAAGTGCTATGGCACAACCGAGGTGCTGAAAGGGGTTAGCTTGGCTGCTCGTCCGGGTGAGGTGATCAGCATTCTGGGATCTAGCGGGTCCGGCAAAAGCACGTTTTTGCGTTGTATCAACCTATTGGAACAGCCGAATCAAGGAGCAATCTGGTTAGACGATCAGGAGATTAAGCTGCGCCTGGGTAAACACGGAATGTTAAGAGCAGAAAACCAGCGAGCCTTGCAACAACTGCGGACGAAGGTGGCGATGGTGTTTCAAAGTTTTAATCTCTGGTCGCATCTGAATGTGTTGCAGAACATTATCGAGGCACCGGTGCACGTAAAAAAGGTCCGGAAGCCGGACGCGATAGCAAAAGCGCGCGCGAATTTGGCTAAGGTTGGCTTGAGCAGTGAGGTGGAGAAGAAGTATCCCGCGCAGATTTCCGGCGGCCAACAACAACGGGTTGCCATTGCCAGAGCGCTGACCATGGATCCGGAAGTCATGTTATTCGATGAACCAACCTCTGCATTGGACCCGGAGTTGGTTGGTGAGGTCCTGAAGGTAATCCAAGCGTTAGCAACCGAAGGCAGGACCATGATCATCGTGACCCACGAAATTAATTTCGCTCGTCACGTTTCGCATCGGGTCGTCTTTTTGTCGGAGGGTAAAATCGAGGAAGAAGGGCCACCGGGCGAAGTGCTTGAGCAGCCGAAGAGCGAGCGGCTAGTGCAGTTCCTGTCGGGGACTAGGTGGCACACGGCGAGTTAGTGCGTGTGGGCGTGACGGCGTATGGGCGTATCGGGCGTGGCGGGCTAACCGCCCCGGTAGCGGCGACTGTCCATGAGGCTTAATGGTGTGCCCGACTTGACCGTTGTCTCCAAGCGACGGGTGTGCCTAACTCAACGCGCAGTCGCCATCGGAGCGTTGATGGCGACTGGGTTTTGAGGCTAAGCACAACTGTGGCTTCGATCGCATGATGGATTTAAAGCGCACGATTAGGCCTCTTGGACAGTCGCCGCTACCGGGCCGGTTACGCCGACACGCCGTCACGCCCACACGCCCACACGCCCACACGCCCACACGCCCACACGCCCACACGCCCACACGCCCACACGCCTCTACCCTCCCAGTATTTCCGCCAGATGATCCAGGCAGATCTGGGACCAACCCTCGAGCAAATCACGTTCGGCCACGAGCTGGGCCGGTGCCAGGAACTCGACCTGGGTGATCGCGCTTTCGCGCTTAACGGCCTCCGGTGCGTTCAGCTCGATGACGTGGACTACTCCCAAGTGCACTTGTCCGACCTCGGTCGAATCGTCGTTGATCAAACCAACGATCCGATGCGATCGCGGGGCTGAGATTTGGATCTCCTCATCAATCTCGCGCTGGACACCGGCTAGATACGCCTGGTGATCTAGGGCGAATAAGCCTTCATCCTGATCGTTCATATGGCCGCCGATACCAATCGAGTATTTAGCGACCAAGCGTTGTTCACCCGAGCTCTTGCCGCGCCGATACCGTAGGATTTGACGGCCCGCTACGATCAGCGCGTAAGGGATGATTTGTTTTAAGCTGGGATCAGTTTCGGCCGAGGAACGTGCAACGAAAAAGTTGTTCTCGCGATCGAGGAGCGATGGAAGATAGCGATCCACGCTCGATGAGAAACCTTGGAACGCCCCGAGCGAATCAAAGAGCGCTCGCCGAACTACCAAAATCATTTCTTCTTCCATTCGTATTCTCCGTTTCAGTCCCAGTTAAGGTGGCGTGGGTCGCGACCTTCATCCAGGTCGAGATAATCGAACATCGTTTCAATATCGGTCCTATCTTGGAATCCGCTTTCCTTTAACCGTTCTTTTAAACGCGCTGAAGTCTCATCTCTCCAGCCTTTCTTTCGCACCCAATCGTTCCACATGGAGATTTCTTCGTCACTGGGTGTACGGCCGCGAGTAAAACACCATTGCAATAGCTCGTCGTCAGTTGCTCCTTGGAGGACACGTCCGGTGAACTCCTTGTAGCCCACCCTGAGAAATCGGCAGGTTCTCCCATCGAAACCTAAGCCCAGTACTTGCTGATAGTCGCCGGGAAGAAGGTTGGCCGCGTTGAGCCGGATCTTGTCGATCATACGAGCAAAATAGTAAAGACCGCCGGTTTTTACGTAAGGACTACGGAGGTTTTCGACCTTCATCGGATCCGCACAACCGTACATGAGCTTGTGGCGCTCACAAATGTTTTGCAGAGTTCGAGGAGTTCAGGAGGGGGAGGACCGCACGGATGCAAGCAAAAAAGGTCCTACCAGCAAAAATACCGAAATCCCCAGCGTCGTTGTTGCTGGCTCCTGAACTCCTTGAACTCCTTGAACTCCTGAAGTCCTATACTACATGACTCAAAGACCTCGCCATTTTGCCAGCGACAACAATGCCGGGATCTCGCCGGAGGTCCTGGCGGCTATTGTCGAGGCGAACCAGGGACACGTCGGTGGATATGGCCATGATGACTATACCGAACGCGCGCAGGCCGCGGTCAGCGAGATCTTTGAGAAAGAATGTGCGGTTTTCTTTGTCTCCAATGGCACCAGCGCGAATTGCTTGGCCCTGAGCGCCTTTCTACAAAGCTATCACGCTGTCATTGCCCACGAGCATTCGCATTTGGAAACGGATGAATGCAACGCTTTGGGTCACTTTGTAGCAGGCGCTAAAGCGATCCCGGTAAGCGGGCCCAACGGGAAGATCGATCCAGACGCGATGATCGAGATCATTAGCTCGCAACGCCCGGTGCACGGTTCCTTACCTCGAGCCGTGTCGTTGACCAATCTTTCCGAACTAGGCGCAGTCTATCGGCCGGACGAAATCCGGACCATTGCCAACGCTGCGAAACGGTTTGGATTGATTATTCACGTAGATGGAGCCCGCTTCGGTAATGCAGTCGCTTCGATTGGTTGTTCACCCGCTGATTTGACGTGGCGATCCGGGGTCGATGTCCTGAGCTTTGGTGGCACCAAAAATGGGCTGGGGTTTGGAGAAGCCATTGTTTTCTTCGAACCCGCCGCGGCGGCTCAGTTCGAATATCGATTAAAACAGAGCGGTCAGCTTGCGTCGAAGATGAGATTTTTGTCAGCGCCATGGCTTGGGTATCTCAAAGACGGACTATGGCTTGAACGCGCCAGGCATGCCAACGGCATGGCAGAACGGCTGGAGCATGGGATTCGAGGACTTCCAAAAGTAGAGATTCTTTACCCGAGGGAAGGCAACGCCGTCTTTGCCAAGATCTCCGATGCGATCGTCGACAAGCTGCACCAACAAGGCTGGCGGTTTTACAATGACGTGGGCCCTGACCGAGCCGCGCGGTTGATGTGTTCCTGGGACACTGCCGAAGAGGATGTCAGCCAGTTTGTGGAAGATCTAAAAGCGGCGATCGGATGAAGAATAGCCGCAAAAAAAGGAGTCCAAGGAGTACAAGGAGTTTGAGGAGTACAAGGAGAGACCGAACATCGCATATCGGGTATCGGATGGGGGTGTTGCAGGTCGGGCGCTTCGCGTCTTCGCCCTCAGGTTCCGCAAGCAACCCGCCTTGGACTCCTTGGACTCCTTGAACTTCTCGAACTCCTTCTCTTGTGGCTATCCGATTTCTCCGATCCTACTGAAGTATCCGGAAACTCGCCATGAACCCGCGCACGTCATCATCCTTAAGCGCGTTCTCGTATACCTGAGATAACCCGGCGACTTCATAGACGAGCCCGTGATCGAAAAACATATCGACTACCATCGCGTAATTGCGCCCATTGAACCGATGTCTTCCCGTCAAACGATAGCCGTTGATTCCCTGCTGGGTGATTTTTTGAGTCTTGTCTAGAAATCCTAGTCCCGGGCCGAAGAAGGATCTGTCGAGCTGCTCCAAGCTTTTCTCGTCGAGTACGAAATGGGGTTTGTCCTTCATATCAACCACCCCTAGGTAGACCATGGCTACATAGTCTTGGCGGCGAGCTCCGGTCAGTACGCCGCTCTCGTTTGCCGGCACCATGGTATACCACGGCTGAACATAGGAACCGTCAGGGAGAGTGACCTGACAGTAGTTTTCCGAAGATACGAAGACGGCGGCTTTGCTGGGGGACACCAATTCGTAAAGGCCGGCCAAAAGGCAAGCCAGCGTAAGTAGACGGCGTTTCATTTAGTCTGGGAGGGAGGAGAGATATTTCACCACAAAGACACGAAGGACGCAAAGATTGGACTTTAAAAGAAGACGTTTAGTTTCCAAGCTCCGTTTTCTCGGCATCGTTGCGAAACACAGCCTTTCTCGCGTCAGCAACCCTATCACCATGGCGAGACGGCTTCTATTAAGAGATCGCAAAGAGATCGCACTGAGATAATTGACGCGTGTTCAGTATAGCCGCGCTAGACTTCAAAAGACCCTCGGCTTCAAGCCTTTGTGTCTTTGTGGTGAAATTGATTCTCGTTAGATGACAAGGCCCGTTTTGTCGTGCGTAGCTGAGCCAATTTGGCAAAGCGTGTCGAGCGTCTCACCAAAGAGTTCATACAAGTGCTTTAGCCGTGCAAGATCTTTGATCTCGCCACGTGCCTGGAACAGCAATTCGCCGACTCCCTCAGGAAAATCAGCCGAATACCAGCCGCTATGTTTGCTGGCGTTGAAGAACACTTCCGGCTGATCACACAGCAAGGTCCGGATCTTTTCGTCCGAAAACAGCTTCTTGGCTTGTTCGAGATTATTGCTCTTGATCACAAAAGCGTCATCGAAATCGGTAACCCCCACTTGTAAATCCGAGTCGTCAGCTGCGTGGTGATCTTCGAAACTGCCCTCGCGGAAGATGGTGAAAATGAAGCCGTCTTTGTTCACAAAAGGAGCGCGCAGACGGGTATAAGTCGCATTTTGGTGATCTTTATGAGTGTCTAAAGTGACAATCCAGTCTTCCACTTTGGCTCTTACTTTACTTTCGCCGAGCCAGAAACCGCCGTCATAGAAGTCCCCGCCCACTTCATCAGCGAGCTTTTCCCAAATTTCATCGCGGGCCGGGCCAAAAAAACGATCAAGTATAGCCATATAGTGTCGGTAGGTCGGAAGCTTGTAACATTTAATCAAGTTTCGTGCCTGGGAAAGGTCTTTTTAGCCCCGAAAGCTTTCCCAAGCCTGTCGAGGCGGGTGCAATTTGGAAGACGCCCAATACTCCAATACTCCAGTACTCCAGTACTCCAGTACTCCAGTACTCCAGTACTCCGCGCGCGAGGATTCGAGGACGAGCGAGGACGATTTTGATGCGCCTGGTGAGCTTTCGAGCCTTTAAGGATTTGCGGGAGACCCTGACTTCCCCAGAAAGAAATTTTGCTGTTTCTGGGTAATAGGCACCTGAAGTCGTTCCAGGACCTGTAACATATCTTCCCAAACCTTCCTTTTTTCTGCTAACGCCTGGTTTCGCAACAGATAGGACGGGTGAAATGTTGCCATGACCGGGATATTCCCGAAGTCGTGCCAACGGCCGCGGAGCGATTTCATCGCCTCTGCAGTCCCGAACAAGCCCCGCATCGCGACACCGCCGAGAGCGACCATGACCTTGGGCTGGATGATCTCGATCTGGGCACGGAGATAGGGCAGGCAAGTCTGCATTTCGTCGAGTGTAGGCGGTCGATTTCCAGAACTACCCTCCGGTATGTCCGGTCGGCATTTCAATACGTTCGCGATATATACGTCGTCGCGCCTGAATCCCATGGTCTCGATGATCCGGGTCAGTAGTTCACCGGCTCTCCCGACGAAAGGTTCTCCCCGCAAGTCTTCGTCTGCTCCCGGAGCCTCTCCGACGAACATCAGGTCTGCACTGGGATTTCCAACCCCAAAAACCACGGTGTGCCGAAACGCGGCCAAATGAGAGCATTTTGTACAGACTAAAACTTTTTCTCTGAGCGCGGCAATGCGTTGTTCGCGGTCGATAGGAACGAGCTCCTGCTCGTCCGTTGGGCTAGGGCTGGGCTGCTGCTGGACCACCGCGGATGAGCCGGAGCTCACCCCTACCGCAGCTGAGATCGTCTCTACGGATCCCTCCGCTGCCTCTATTTCCAGTCTCTTGATCCGGTCGATCAGCGACTGGTCAAACCTGGGACGGTTGGTGGTATCAAGGCTTCGAAGCTGCCGTAACAGAATGTCCAAGCCTTGTGTGAACGAGCTCATCAGGATCAATTCCAAATTCGATAAATTCTTGTGGTACTTCTGCTCTGAATTCCATCCAATTCTGCATCATCGGATGCTGAAAACCCAACCGCCAGGCGTGCAGCATTAAGCGCCCAGCGGAAGCTCGTCTCCCGTATAGGCCGTCCCCCAGGATCGGGTGTTTTAGATGCAGGAGATGAACGCGAATCTGATGGGTGCGACCTGTCAAAAGTTGGCAAAGCAGCACGCTGTTGTTGTTGACCTCTTTAACGACCTCAAACCGGGTATGCGATGCCCTTCCTTTGGGCGTAACGGCCATCTTCTTTCGATCGAGCGGATTGCGGCCGATTGGTTCTCGAATATCGCCAATTTTTTGCCGAAATATTCCAGCGCAGACCGCCAGGTAGATTTTCTCGACTTCACGTTTGGCGAATTGCTGGCTTAATCGGTGGTGAGCCTCGTCATTTTTTGCGATGACCAGACAGCCGCTGGTTTCCTTGTCGAGACGATGAACGATTCCGGGACGGACTTCACCGCCGATTCCACTCAGGGCGGTGCAATGGTGAAGCAAGGCGTTCACCAGGGTGCCATCAATTTGCCCTGCTCCAGGGTGAACCACTAAGCCGGGCGGTTTATTGATCACCGCCAGGAATTCGTCCTCAAAAAGGAACGTGATCGGGATCGCTTGAGGCTGTAAACCAGTCGGGACCACCACGGGTTCCTCGACGGTCACGACGTCACCGGCATGAACCGGATGGCGCGGTCTTACCGTCTGGCCGTTTACCTTAATATGTCCGGACCCGATTAGGCTCTGAACCCGGGAACGCGACAATGGCGAACACTTTTGCGCTACCACAACGTCCAGGCGACGTCTGGCGTCGACCGTTTCTACCCGGAACGAATCTGTCACAAGAATGATTTCACCACACAGACACCCGGTTCACAAAGTAAACGAAGGCGGAGTTTGCACAACCAGGCGCCACAAAGGCCGCAAAGAAATTCTCGATAGAGAATGTAGGACGGGCTGTCCTGTAGTATCTATTCGCTTTCCTGGTGGCCTGGTTGTCAGCCATTTTTATCTTTTGGAGGACCGGGTTTTTGCTTGCCGGACCAACCCAGCAACTTTGCTAAGAATGAATTTCTCTGTGCCCTCTGTGGTGAAATCAGTTTGTTCCATTAGTGACTCGTGGGTTTCGCCACGTGCCGCGCGGCGTCCTGGAGTTCACGCAACAACTTCTGAGGGTCCGGCGCCCGCATCAGTGCCTCTCCCACTAAAACGCCGTCAATGCCGGCGTTCGCGACGCGTTGCACGTCTGCGACCGTGCGGATACCGCTTTCGCTAACGACAGTACAATCGTCAGGGATTTTCGGTGCTAGCAATTCCGTGGTAGCCAAATCCACCTCAAAAGTGGCCAAATTACGGTTATTGATCCCGATGAAATCGGCTCTGGCGTGAAGAGCCCGATCGAGCTCTGCCTCGTTGTGGACTTCGACTAGCGCATCGATGCCCATCTTTGAGGATGCTTGGAGTAAGCGCTCCAACTCGCCATCATCGAGTGCAGCTACGATCAAAAGGACCGCATCAGCTCCGGCCAGAATCGCCTGATAAATCTGGACCTCGTGCAGGGTGAAATCTTTTCGCAACGTTGGCAGTGGAACGCGTTGGTGGATCAAGGCCAAATAGTCCAGGTGACCTTGGAAAAATCGTTCATCGGTCAGAACGGAAATACAGTGAGCACCAGCCTCGTAGTAGCGGGTCGCAACCGCCAGAGGATCGAATTCTTCCGCGATAATACCGGCCGAAGGCGAAGCGCGTTTGACCTCAGCAATGAATCCGAATGGCGCCATCTCGAGCGCCAGCCGGAAATTGCGATAATTCCGGTGGCCTCGGGCGCGTTTTTCCCAGTCTTCGGTGTGATCTAGCCAAGGGGCAATCTCCTTGCGCTTATGAACGATAATCTCGTCAAGCTTGCTCATAACAGAAAAGTGGAGTGATGGAGTGATGGAGCAACGGAGTGATGACGTGTGTCCGAGCTCTCAGTAGCGGGATATCGGTGGTGGGCGTTGATCACAACGAAATTCATGGTGTTCGACAGGTCGACCCTCATTTTAAAACCGGTCGAGCCTCGCCTTAACTTACACATGTCACCAGCGAGAGCAGGTCGAAAAAGAACTTGAAACCAGTCTAAGCGCGGGCAAGATAAGGATCTTTAATTTTAGCGCGGGTGTAGCTCAGTTGGTAGAGCACTTCCTTGCCAAGGAAGATGTCGCGAGTTCGAGTCTCGTCACCCGCTTTCGCCCGCTCGTTCCTCGCGGGCTACAGCGCGGCAGGCCCCCCTTTCGCCAAGCTTTCAACCCGCTACGCGGGTTCAACTCGCAGCAGGCGCAATACTAACACTCCGCCACCCAACCTCACTTATCGAGCACGAGCACAGCCTGCCCGACGTAACCCATGCTTTGTGCAGCCACCCGCTCAAAGTCGGCCTGGCAAGCGAGGCGCGCTCCACGAGAGGAACGTCGGCGAAGTCGGGAGGACGATTTTGATGCGCGTGGTGAGGGCGGGCGCTTTGGTGGACCTGACCCAGGGCTAAAGCCCTGGGGTGTTTTCTTGAGACCATTTCATGGTCAAGAAGTGGCTCCAGCTCTGTAAGCTTTGTGTCAGGACATGACGCTTTTGTGAATCCCACGTAAAACCCGGACGAACCATTACTGATTACTTCGAGCCACGCTGCGCTGACTGCTCGCCCACCGCAGTCCTCTCACTTCTCGCCAATCACTTCTCACCTCTCACATTTGAGTCAAACCGGTGGCCGACGACCGCCTCGAAAAACCAGAGAGACAATGAAAAAGACCAGGAAAATCACAAATAAGATGTGGGCGATCCAAGCGGATTCTCCCGCCACCCCGCCGAGTCCAAGGGCCTCAGCAATGAGGGCAATCACTAAGAATATTAGGGCGTATCTAAGCATGATCAGCTTCTAAGTTGGAGTTTAACTCATGGGCGCGGTTGGACCGGCCATTACCCCCATAGTTCGCATCTCACCCGAGAGGTGAGTCTGTCCGGTCAGCTTTCGGAGCTGTGCCCGATGAGCTTGCTCAAGAAGCGCTCGGATTCTGACCTCTAGCCGCATTATTCCCCAGGGCCAGGCGAATACCGCCAACGAGGTCAGTGATCAGATCTGCAATTCTCTTCAACTCTTCCGGATCGTGATCGGCACCTTGCCGCACCCTTTGAGCCAACGTCTCGGTCGCAAATGCAGCCGCCATGATCTGCGGAGCTACGTCGTCATGAAACTTCTGGCGCATTCGGTCCTGCTCTTCGGTCTTACCAATCAGTAAGCCCCGGATAAAGTCTTCGTTACTGTCTTCGTTAGTACTTGGGTCGATAATCAACAGCGAATAGCCGTCTTCGCGCTCAAACAATTTGGCCGCGATGGGTGGAGCATCAGAGACTCCCTTCAAGATGCATTGCTCAGGATGGACGGGAGCAGGAGCCGTTTCGCATTCGCTGGTTTCAGCCGTCGGTGTTTCCACGCGAAGGATTTCCGTCACCGGCACGACGCTTAGCTCATCCGCGGATAAATCTATCGCGTCTGCAAAACTCTTATTCCAGCCAACGAACCGATTGCTGGTTCGCGTGAACAGCGCGGAAGGTAAACAAAATTGGTCGAGCCCTGCACAGATGACGCGGGAGTCCTCCGGAAGTTTCATATCTACTAACGAGCTGGGATCTTACAATCCAGCGTAGGCAAATAAGCGGGTTTCGGCAGAAAAGCAATAGCCGCGTCTCGCTTGCAATTCGCCGAAGGATGAACCACCAAACTGAGCTACTCCTAGAATCATGCGGAGGCCGCGGTTCGTGAGACGCAACTCACGCAGCTTGTCTCCGACTTGCAAACCTCATCGTTTTTCGATCCGGAGATCCTCAAGCGATTCCGAGTGGCTGAGGTTTGGATCAGCTCCTTAGCCATGCCGATGGACTTCGAGATCACAAGCAATTTCGTCTACGTCCGTTTTCACGGACTGAGCGGTGGCTCCGCCCACGATTACACAGATCGCGAACTGGAGCCCTGGGCCGAACACTTAGAGCGATGTGCGCGCCAGGGATTGACCGGGTTTGTCTACTTTAACATCGGCATGGGATCTCGGATGAAAAGTTCGTCCAAATTTTTTCAGAAGATCGACCGGTGATCTTCGTTTTTCATGGTTACCCACAATTGATCCACCGGCTGATCTACCGCCGGCCGAACCACCTGAACTTTCACGTGCACGGTTATCGCGAGGAAGGAACTACGACCACTCCTTTCGATATGGTGGTGATCAATGCGCTCGACCGGTTTCACCTGGCGAAGGCGGCCGTTACTCGATTACCCGATTTCGAGAGCCAGGCAACTGCGTTCGGATATAAGATGGATGAATATTTGCGGGAACATCATTCTTATATCCGGGCCAAGGGCGAAGATATGCCCCTGATCCGGGATTGGCGTTGGGAACCGGCGCTCGCCGGGAATGGAGGACATTCGAAGGAAAGCGTCTAGCGGACTATCCCGAAAGCCAACCGGCGCCTTAGCGGGTGAGTCGCCCGATAAATAACCAAACGTAGCGCCGGCGGCCGAGTGCGTTGGGTCGCTTCGGATGCCGAACCATGCGATCGATCATTTGTTCAACCGGGCATAAGGTCCGCTCCATTTGTTGTAGGACTGACATCGTCTATGCCGGCTGGTTATTTCCTGGCGGAATCAACGCCAGCTTCATTAATGCGACGTCGCGACTTCTCCGATAAGTGATCGACTGCGCCTCTAGTTTCTTGCCCGAGGCGCTTTCAGAAGAGCTATCCGGCTTTTTATCGCTGTCATTTCCTTCCGCAACCGGGAGCAGTTGATCGCTGGGCGCTGCTGCTTTGGTAACGTTTGGGTTTTTCATAGAATCGTAAAGTCTCGCGGTGCCTCAAGTTAGCTGCTGAGTCGCGTGCGCTTTTGTTGCCTACGGAACCAGATTATGCCGAAATCAGATTAAGGTGTCTATCGGGGCCACACCTGAGTGTGGGACCGGGAGTCCTCTGATGTTTCACCCGGTTTCGCTTCCTCTAGCCCCTGGGTATTTTCCTGATTACACCGTAGCAGTTTCCGATTTCACCCGATAAGGCTCCTCCATACCCCCTACCACACGAGCATGGTCCACCCCGATTTTCAGTTCCTAATGAGGCGTTATCGTTTTTGCAATGGAGACAACCATGCACGCACAAACAATGACAACAGTGGAATCGATGTCGGACGCGGATCTCATGGCGGCGGTTGTACGACGCGATGCCGATGCGATTCAAGAGATCTATAGGCGTTACGAAACAACGCTTCGCGCAGTGATCCAGAGCGTTTTGCATGAGGATGGGGAGACTGACGACGCCTTGAGTGATGTGTTTCTGCAGCTTTGGGAACATGCCGATCGATTTATCCCCGAGAAAGGGTTGCATGGGTTTCTCGTGACTTTGGCTCGCCGGCGGGCTCTGGACCGGCTGCGCCGTCGCCTGGCTTATCGCCGGGCCACCGATCGATTCGAGGTGGAGTTAAGGGCTGAACTCAGAGCAGAGACCAGGTTTCACGATTTCCAACCATCGAACTCGGATCTAACAAATCTTCTGCAGGCGGTGATCGGTACTCTTCCCGAATTGCAACAGGAAGTGGTGCAACTCGCATTTTTTGAGGGGCTAAGCCAACGGGAAATCTCGGCTCGAAAATCGATTGCCCTCGGCACGGTGAAGACCCGCCTTCAGCTCGCGCAGAAGAAACTCTTCAACCAATTGGCCCCGCTTCAGGAAATGATCTGATTGCTGCCAGCCACGCGGTCGTGATCCCTTTTGGTCACGACCGCACTGATAGTTCACCAAGGAATTGGATCATGCCAACCGAAGATTATCCCGGACCAAGCAAATCCCAACCCGAGAAGGAGGATACTAACGATCCTCCACGCCCGGGGAACGTGGATCCGGAGCAGCCGTCATTGCCGGATCAGGAAGAACCGCCTCCCCAAGAGGAAGAGTGAGAATCTTCTCAACCTGCCGACGACCTTAGGATAGAACGAAATTGCGTTTCGTCTGGCGCTAAACGCTTCTATTGGTATTTAATCTGCGTCAATCTGCGTTCATCTGCGGTTGAGGGTTTTCATTGGTGCCGAATCGCGTTTGGCTTTCTATCCCTTATGTTGACGCGGATGCGCGGTTGCCGGAACCGGTACCGAGGGGCGCTCCGCAAACTTCTAACGGTGTCTTGCGGAAGAGCCAAGCCGTCCTAGGTTCCAAGGAGGAGTGGTACTAGGTTACGGCACCTAAGCTCATTGCCCACCATTACTAAAGATGGCGACTCAGTTGGAAATCAGTACCGGCGAATCAGAGTTCTTTCGCCTATTAGATAAGCTGCCGGCCGCTGCTTACACGTGTGACGTGGATGGCCTGATCAGCTACTATAACCAACCAGCGCTGCGTTTGTGGGGAAGGGCGCCGAAACTCAACGATCCAGTCGACCGGTTTTGCGGTTCCTTCAGACTTCATTCCAGTGACGGACAGCCAATTTCTCACGATAACTGCTGGATGGCCTTAGCCCTTCGCGGTGATCGAGAATACACCGGATGCGAAATCGTGGTCGAGCGTCCTGACGGCGAGCGGCGTCACGTCTTAGCTTACGCGAGCCCGATTCATGACCCGTGCAGTAAACTCACCGGCGCAGTAAATGTTCTCTTTGACATTACCGAACGCAAACGCGCAGAGGATGCATTGAAGGAAACCGATCGATCGCGGAACGAATTTCTAGCGGTGCTTTCGCATGAACTCCGAAATCCGTTAGCCGCTATTCCGTTTGCCGTCGAATTGCTTCGACCGGCGGTCGCTAATTCGCCGGAATCTAAATCGGCCCTGGACGTAATCGATCGCCAAACTCAACAGATCGCCAAGCTGGTCGACGACGTATTGGACTTGGCCCGGCTTAGCGTGAATAAACTGAAACTGAATCCACAGCGCATCGATTTGTCTGAAGTTCTTCGCTTAGTACAAAAGGAAACTAATCCTATTGTCGATGCGGCCGGCCAGACATTGGTGGCTACGCTCCCGCTGGAACCTATCTTAGTCTATGGGGATATCACTCGCCTTAAACAGGTCATCGCTAACATCCTCCTGAACGCCATCAAATATAACACCCAGCATGGCCAAATCTGGTTGACGTTAGCTAGGCAAGACCAAAACGCGGTGATTACGGTTAAAGATACCGGCGTCGGAATTTCCGCTCAAATGCTAGAGCGTATCTTCGAGATGTTCACGCAGGTGAAACCGGGACTCGATCGATCCAAGGCCGGGCTTGGCATTGGTTTAAGCGTTGCCAAACGTCTGGTCGATTTGCACGAGGGGGAGATCATTGCCCGGAGCGACGGTCCGGGAACAGGAAGTGAATTCGAGATTCGCCTCCCGATTGTTTCAGTCGAGAGAGAGCCACAGCGTGGCCTAGGGGCAACCAAAGACGACGAAACCACCGCGAATGGACGGCAATGGACGCGAATCTAGGCTGAGGGCACGAGACATTTCTAGCCGCTAGCCAAGGTGGAACGGACGGTGGCGAGAAGCTGGTCGGGTCGAAAGGGCTTGTGCAGATGGGCCTGGAAACCGTTGTCAATTGTCAGCCCGAAGTCCACGATACCTTCCAGCGCGGTCATGGCGATAACCGGGACGTTACCGTTCTGCCCTGGGCCAAGGGAACGGATGTCCTGGAGCAACTCGAAGCCGTCCCGGTTCGGTAGGCTGATATCCGACAAGACTATATTCGGATGATGAGCTCGGACCGCCTCTAAGCCTTGAATCGCGTCCGGGCAAGCGAAGACGGTGGCGCCTTTTCTAATCAGAAACTCCCTGAGGGAAAGCCTGATACTGTCATCATCATCAACGATGACAATGACAATGTTATTGAGCATGTGTGACGCAGGCATTAACGGAGATCCTCAACAGCGTTCATCCTTGTTCGCATCATGGGGAACCCGCGGTTGTAGCCACCCTGACCCGACCAGATGGAGAGAAGCCGATGTCTATAAAATTCGCTTCGTGTCCTGTCCCATAAATAACATGGCTTTCGTCCCATGCCCGCGGGATCGGTTTCAGATATGCGCCCTCCTCGCGTCCGGCAGCTGCCCAGGGGCGTCAACCTAAGGGCCGATAGGCCGTGCCCCGAAGGGGCAATAGGACTGAGCCCAGGGTTTTAACCCTGGGTTAGTTCGAGGCGCGAGGCGCCCTGAAAGTGGCGCTACAAGATTCTCGCCGCGGGTATCGGCTTACCAACTCGATCAGATCACGCCAGTCTGGTGCCACTTTCAGGGCACCTCACTTGATAATACCTAACCCAGGGGTTAAAACCCCTGGCTGAGTCCTATTGCCCCTTCGGGGCAGAGACAAAACGATCTTGCATCTCGTCTTAGGTTGACGCCCATGGGCAGCTGCCGGACCGACGGCCCATTTTGATCGCGACGAAAGCCATGCTATTTATGGGACAGGACACCAGCAACCAGCTCGGTAAGCCGTTCGGCCGCGATCTAGGAATGATGAATAGACTGCAGATCAGCGGGACTTGGAAAGAGATTAAAGCCAAGCTCAAAGAGCGTTATGCCAACCTGACTGATGACGATCTTAGGTTTTCGGACGGAAAGGAAAAAGAGCTCTTGAGCCAGCTGCAAAAAAGGCTGGGCAAGTCTTCAGAAGAGCTAAGACAAATTATACGGGATCTGTAAAAGTTTTATCGATCGGCTTCTGGTCTATCTACGGTTAGATCCCGCAGCCACCTTCAATAACGGCTGCGGGATTGCATAAACTAAATCCTGCCCAGCAAAACCAGGACTAGAACGATAACCAGAACCAGTCCCAGTCCTCCAGTCGGATAGTATCCCCACCCACTACTGTAGGGCCAGGACGGTAGCGCACCGATTAGTAACAGAACAATTAATATTAAGAGAATTGTGCCCATAGTATCGTGTTCGATTCGGTTGATATACCTTCGGCGTCCATCCCCTCTCACTTTTTCCGTTTTGATGTTTTCGTTTTAGGTGAGGGCGCCTTTTTGGTCTCGCCCGCTTTTGCTCGCTGTTTGTTAACAATCCGAGCCGCGACTTCCTTTTCTCGCCCTTTATAGCGTCCTTCTTTCTCTAACTCCTTTTCGATCTTCTTGTATTCGCGTTCTCTTTTGGGACTGGCACCGCGTGGCATAGCAGAATGAGTTCGGCCTGAGCATCTAGAGTGGATGTGTAGGGGAGGGACAGGGGAAGGGTGAAAGGTGAAAAGTGAAAGGTGATTGGTGATTGGTCGTCGGTGGCGTTTCCCATCCTGTGCCGTCCTGGCGTTCCTACCTTTCATCGTCCCCGATCACCAGCAAATCCAGCGCTCCGGTTTGGTTGCGCACGACCGTCGGCGTGGTCATGGTGACGAATACTTTGCCGTCAATATGCGCTGGGGCATCGACATGGCGAAAGACGATCTGATGGCATCGAGTCGTGTGGATGGGCGGGGTTGACTCGATGCCGTCTCGGAGCTCTTTAAGATACTCTCGCCATTCTTCGCGATGGTCTGTTCGTATCCAAACAACTTCGAAAGCGGCCGTCGCCTGGATTAACGTCAGGAATCAGATTCAGGTTAGGGCCGATCAGGCCCATGTTGGCTGCTTCTAACAAAAGGAAAATTGCCGGCCAACGGCTTGTCGTCTACCAGCAATTCACAAGAGGATTCCGGGTACTCTTTGGCTAGCAGCCGTAGGTATTTCAGAGCTCCGGTTAATCGTTGCGCCGGAGTGAGGCGGTCCCGGGAGTTCTTCTTTTTCTCTAGCATCCGCATTTCCACCATAAACTGGGCCAGCAGACCGATACCCAGCGATTCGCTCATTACTTCGCTTTGGCGCGGGAAATCGGTCGCTAACTGCTGGGCCTAGAAGTCCGGCTGGTTTTGGCTGCGCGAAACTCAGTTACCATGCACCTTGAAACTCTCCAAGATCTCTACGTCCACGAATTGAAAGACCTGTACAGCGCCGAAAAGCAACTTATTAAGGCCCTGCCGAAGATGGCCAAGGCCGCTAAAGACGACAAGCTGACGGCCGGTTTTGAAGAACACTTGAAACAAACGAAAGAACATGCCGCCCGGATCGAACGGATCTTGGCCAACCATAAAAAATCAACACGGGGATCCCGATGCAAGGGCATGGAAGGTATCATTGCAGAAGGCGAGGAGATGGTGGAAGAGGAGGGTGACCCTGAGGTAAAAGATGCCGGTTTGATTTCGGCCGCTCAAAGGGTCGAACATTATGAGATCGCAGGCTATGGAACCGCGCGTACGTATGCAGAGATGCTTGGTGACAATGAAGGGGCTAAACTTCTCCAAGCAACGCTAGGCGAAGAGGAAGAGACCGACCGGAAGCTGACCAAGTTAGCTAAGTCTTCAATTAACGTTGCGGCTGCCCGATAGGCATTTTTTTAGCACTTCTTTGGGATAGAAGTGACGGTAGGGGCGTGCCCTGATGCTTCAATCAGAGTGAAACCTGATATTGGGCTCATCGATCTGATGCCAGTACAAAGATTTGTTAGTTGTTAGTTAGTAGTGGCTGATAGCGATCGCCCGGTCGATGTGGACAAAATTTGTTAGTTCGGCTACGCTGGCTGATTATAAATCCGCTTGACGATTGCCCGGCTAATCGGGACGGTTTTGGTTGGCCAATCTATGCCGAAGGTTAACTCCCAGACGACGTTACTTGAGAAAGCTCCGACAGGCATTAACGGATTCGATGAGATTACCGGGGGCGGCTTGCCCGCTGGAAGACCGACGCTGGTATGTGGTTCTGCTGGCTGCGGGAAATCGCTTTTTGGTGCCGGTCTGCGCATTCTCCTGGTCGAGGACCACGAAGACACTCGGCAGATCTTTCGAATGATTCTCACCCAAAAAGGCCACTCCGTGCAAACCGCTGCCACCGCTAAAGCCGCTCTTACCCTGGCCGACAACCAGCCATTTGATTTGGTCATCAGCGATCTCGGGCTACCGGATCTCAGTGGAACGGATCTTATGAGAATTTTACGCGAGCGCTACTTTCTGCGCGGCGTTGCGGTCAGCGGGTACGGCATGGAGAAAGATATCCGGGAAAGCAAATCGGCTGGATTCGACTATCACCTGACCAAACCGGCCGATCCAGCGAAAGTCGATCAGCTATTGGCCGAAATTATGATCGAGATTCGGCGCACGCTTTCGGCTCGGCTCGGCCTGGAATCCGTTCCAGCGTAATCTGTTCGGGAGCGTCCAGGCGCAAATTCAAGGACCGATATGCCTTGCGTTCTCGACGCTATTGGTGCCTCAGGCGTTACTTCTGTCCCCACCTGACCCCTAGTTCAGAGCGACGCCTGATACCGGCGCCTCGAAGCAGGCTTTTTCCCGCGGGGCTTTTGTGGAAACATCGAAGGCTCCGGATGATCAAAAAAAGCCGACAACTGAATCTGGGGTTGCTCTTCGTAGCGGTCGCTCTTTTGCTGATTGCCAGTTTCGTCTTCATTTTCGCCCTGGGAACTAGCGCGTCGAGGGTAGCAGATGACGTGCGGCAGCGCCAATCCGTCGTTCAGCGGTTGGAAGCAGTCGCGGCGGCAGCCGGTGACGCCGAGACGGGACAGCGCGGCTATTTGCTTACAGGGGAGGAGACGTATCTGGCGCCCTATACCAACGCTTTGTCAGAGATGCATACGCGTCTATCTGCTTTGGAGAAAGCAGCAGCCGAAGGGTTCATTTCTCCCGCGGATGTCGATAAAATCAATCGACTAGTTTCAGCTAAGCTGTCCGAGCTAACTCAAACCGTGGACCTCGCTAGGCAGAATCGCCGGCAGGACGCTTTGGCGGTGGTGAAAGTTGGTCTAGGAAAGCAATTGATGGACGAAATCAGAGACAGGTGCAGTAAGCTGGTTCTCGCTCAACAAGTCCAGATCGACAATGATCTCAGCGAGACAATCTTGGTTGGCAAGATTCGGACCTGGCTCTATGCAGGCGGACTGGTGGTCAACCTCTTACTTCTGGGATGGATTTGCCGGCGCATCTTTGTCGAAATGGCAGCGCGGGATGCAGCCGCCAGTGAGATCGATCGGCAACGCGAGTATCTCGATGTGACCCTGGCTAGCATCGGTGATGGGGTGATTGTTACTGACTCAAAAGGGGCGATTACTTTTCTTAACCAGGTAGCCCAACAATTGTCCGGCTGGTCGTTGCAAGACGCTAGTGGGAGACCGTGCGCCGAGGTTTTCAGAATCGTCAATGAAACTACGCGGGCCGTCGTGCAGAATCCCGTAGAGAAAGTGCTTGAGACAGGGCGCATCGTCGGCTTAGCGAATCATACGGTGCTTATTCGCCGGGACGGTTCCGAAATTCCCATCGACGATAGCGGAGCTCCGATCAAACAAAGAGATGGCTCTATCGAGGGCGTTATTCTTGTTTTCAGAGATTTCAGCGAACAGAAGAATGCTTCCGAAGCGATTATAGCGGTAAAAGACGAGCTCGAAAAAGCCAACCAAACAAAAGACGAGTTTTTGGCGGCGCTCTCTCATGAACTTCGTGCCCCTTTGACTCCTATCATCGCCACACTCGATCGCTGGCAAGCGCAAAAGACGCTAGGGGGCGAAATGCTCGCCGAACTCACTATGCTTCGGAGGAACGCCGGATTGGAAGCTCGGCTGGTCGACGATCTTCTCGATATCGCCCGGATTACGCGGCGTAAGATGCCATTATCAAGACAGGTAGTGGATATCACTCTTCTGGTGCGCACCGCCCTAGAAATGGTGAACGACGAAATTAGAGATAGAAGGATGCGGATCGTGATCAACGCTCCGAGCGAGCCGTTGTCGGTAGATGTGGATCCGGCCAGGATTCAGCAGGTGTTCTGGAACATCCTGAAAAATGCACTGAAATTCACTCAGGATGGCGGTTTGATCGACATAGAAGTGGCTTCAACCTCAGCCACTTCGGTCTCAATTTCTTTCAGTGACAGCGGCATCGGGATGTCGAGTCAGACTCTTGGCAGGATCTTTCAGCCTTTCGAGCAGGGTATTAACGAGTTGGTGCGGTCATATGGCGGACTTGGTTTGGGCCTCGCTATTTCGAAATCATTGGTCGAAGCGCACGGGGGTACGATCTCGGCCGCGAGCGCCGGGCATGGAACGGGTTCAACTTTTGTGATCACGCTGCCCAAAAGTTTCCGCCCAGAGAGAGTCTCGCATGATCAAACTGTCGGTAACATTTCGCAGGCCATGCCGGGCTCCTTGAAAGTCTTGGTCATCGAGGATCATGAGGACACCGCCATTGTGATGGCGCGTATGTTACAAGATATGGGAAACACTGTCGTCGGGGCAAACTCGGTTGCTTCAGCCGTCGATGTTCTTACCCGGGACAAATTCGATCTCATCGTCAGCGATATTGGGCTTCCGGACGGAAATGGTGTAAGCCTTATTCACGCCGTCCGCGGATTTTGCGACGCTCCCGCGATTGCCTTGACCGGCTACGGAATGCGTGAAGATATCGAGCGCTGTCTTAAAGCCGGGTTTAACAAACATCTGACTAAACCCGTTACCTTTGAGATGCTCCGTCAAAGCATAGCGGAGGTTTATCGCGATCGAGCCAGTGGGATAGAAGAACCGGGTAGAACGTAGAAACCTGCGCGATGTGCGCGCCGATTCGGCGGCAGACCTGGAGAAACAATTTTAAGCGATCGTATCCCGACATACCAGCTAGGCATGCGTAAGAGGCGTACATTGTCGATTCGGAATAAAAGAGCGGCAGCATCCTCGCAGGATTGGCAGGCTCTACCCGTCATGGTAAGCAAACGGCTGATCGATTTGGCCTGTGAAAATTTCTTCCGTTCCCGAGGGATGCCGTCTAAAGATCCGCTTAACAGCTGGACCCGAAGCAATCAAACGGAACAGCCCCAAGGCGACGGCGAGAATCACTTATAAGAGATGCAGGCGCAGCGCTTGAAGAACTTCGGTTAAAGGAGACCGGTCTGTTGCCGAAACGCTTCAGAAGACACTCGAAGAGGAAGGAGCGGCCAACCAGAAACTAACTGCTGTAGCGGAAGGCAACGTGAACCCGACCGCAACTGCCATGGCGTCGAGATAGGACGATCTAGCTAAGAACCTTAACGAAGACGCCTCCAGAAAGTGTGAGGCATCATAGCGGGGTTGCGCCTGTCCGCCTTCGTAATCGCTCTGAGCACAAAACGCAGTCGAAACCTCTAGTCCGTCGATCGGCGGCCGTTTTCTTTCTAATCACGAATCATCACAAGGAGCTAGCGAGGGTGGCCGGCGCCCCTCCTCCTGGCTCATCATGCAGCGCTAAGGCATTCAGCTTGACTTGCCGGACGGTTCAGCGTTTTAGTTGCTATCAGTTTCTCCCTGCAGAACTTTCAGGAGTTATGCTCCGTCTTGAATGGATTCGCTCTTCCCAGAGCAATCGTGAACTTTGAACAAGGTTCATTTGTTGCCTGGAACCCAAAATTCCTTGAACAAACTGGTTTTTCGGAAGAGGAAATCAAAGCCATCCAGCTGGAAGAATTGCTGACGATTGGGGTATCATGGTTACCGCTTTCCAGCGAGAACGATTCCCAGAAGGCCGAGTACGTTGGCTGCGCCGTAAAAAGGCCCTTTGGCGAGCAGCCTGTCCCAGGGTTTATTATCCGGACGCACGAAAGGATCGGTTACGTGATGCTTGATGTTTTCGGTGCTTCGTCCGCTCAGTTTGAGCAAGGGCGGGTCTTTGGGCGGGAGGAGGAACGGAATCGGATTACCAAAGCGTTCCACGATGAGGTTTCTTCTTCGATCGTCGCGGCTCTCTTCCTGATTGAAACGGCAAAGACCGAACTGGAACAGGCGGGACTACCTCAAGCAGAGGCCGTCGCCAAGGCCTCGGACATTCTCACAGAGACAACAGAAAAAATCGCTGCCGCTCTCGGTCCCGGCGAGGACAGGGGTCAGAATCCTGAGGTTTAGCGAACACAGCTGACGGTTAGGCATCGAGCAGTGCAAGAATCGTAGCCAGGAGCTTTTCAATCGTAAACGGCTTTTGCATCCAGGCCTGAAAGCCCATATTGGCCAAACGCGCATTTTCTATTGCTGTGCCGAACGCGGTCATCGCGATGATTGGGACACTGCCTCTAATATCGGGCTTCAACCCCCGAATCCCGCGTAATAACTCAAAACCATCCATATGCGGCATTTGCAGGTCTGTTATAACCAAATCCGGATCGTGAGGAAGTTGAAGACGAATGTGATTTTAGCCTCCAGCTTTGGAACTTCCAGGTTCTCGCAAGTTCAGAGATTAGGAATTCAGCAGCGCAAACCGCAGCCCGGGCCGACTTCGTCATTCTTTCCTTACGTGGGAATGTGGGCCTTCCCGCCGAGACTAAGAGGTGGATCGAAACGTGGTCCAGGTTACTCCACAATAGGAGTGCCGCACTGATTGTGCTAACCAACAAGCGCCGCACGAAGGGCTGCACGGCCGCTTCTACATTGGCTTACCTTGAAAGAGCCGCCAATCGAAAGGGTATTGCCTTTTTTTCTCATACCGTTTTTTCGCCGGCTAAAAATTAGAAGGACGCGATATTCATCCCTCGGGCACGCGGACAAAAGCCTTCGTTCTAGTCTAAAATCTCGCAGTTTCAGTCAGCGTCTGAATAAGTGAACGATTTGGTTTCGCGAGAAAGAGCCAAAGATAGAGCCAGTGGCGAACACCATCTAAGAAGAGCGCTTGCTACCCTTTCGATTCCCAGTGAGGCAAAGCGAGGTCAATCAGGGGAGCTTTAAGCCTGTCGGCGACAGCTTAGCGAGCAAGCTGGAGTTGTACCGATGATCCCCTTTAGTCCCGACGAATGGCATGCGCCGCTTACACCGAGCGCTGCTCCCGAGCCCAACCGTCCGACGGAAGACATTAAAAAGTCAAACCGTCCTTTGCGAAAGTCCTACGCGGCTCGCGTAATGGACCTATTTAAGAGTGCAGCCAAGGAATGGGTCCGAGATCGATGCCCACAGCTTGGCGCCGCTTTGGCCTACTATACCGTCTTTTCATTGGCCCCTTTAGTGATAGTGCTTCTCGGAGTCTTTGGCCTGATCTACGGCAGCAATGAGGGCGCTCGAGAGAAGATTCTTGAGCAATTTCGCTACTATCTCGATCCCAACGGAGTAAGAGTCATCCAAGATATAGCAACCAGTGCTGCCCGCCCAACCGCCAGTGTCTTAGCGACTGTGATCGGAGCCTTGGTCGCGTTATTTGGAGCCAGCTGCATTTTTGGACAATTGCAGGACGCGCTAAATACGATTTGGAGCATCCGGCCTAAGCCGAGTCGAGGGTTTTCAAGCTTCGTCCGAGCGCGCCTCTTATCGTTTGCGATGGTTGGCTGCATTTGTTTCTTGCTGCTCTTGTCTTTCGTCGTTGGAGGCTCGCTGCATGCGTTACACGACTACTTACAAGCGAACATTCCTGGAGGTCATTATTTGGGGTTAACCGTATTCTACGTTTTTGACTCAGGAATCATCACCCTGCTTTTCGCAACGCTTTTTTACTACCTGCCGGATGCTAGGATGTCCTGGCGCGATGTATTGACGGGCGCGGTCCTGACAGCGGTTCTTTTTGTGGTCAGCAAATTCTTACTCGGCATCTACCTGAGCAGCGGCGCCGCTGGTTCGGCCTACGGAGCCGCTAGTTCACTGGTAACGCTGCTATTTTGGATCTTTTATTCTGCGCAAATTTTTCTCTTTGGCGCGGAATTCACGAAGGTATATGCCGAGACCTATGGTTCCCAGGTTCGCCCGCACCACTACGCAGTGAGAGTCGAGAGAAAAGAGATCGAGTTGCCATCTCAGGAAATATTTGGGTCGAGTTAAATAGGCAATTTCTTCGCGGACATCAAAGGCTTTGCATCCGCTGATTCTCGGGGCACTCGATCTATAGCGGCGGCCTTCATGTAGTAAAAATTATCGGTAAGACAATGAGGAGATCGAATGCGCACCCAAGGTCTCGCCTACCGGATTATTAAAATCGATCAAGTCAAGCGCGGAAGGGTAAACCGTAACGCAACACGGCGTCTCCATCTCGGGAAACACTTTGCCATCGACGTGCAAAGGAACATCCGATTGGCGAAACGTGATCTGCCGGCACTGGCGCTGCTCAACCGGCGCCGAAGCTTTTCCGTTGGTTCTTAAGTGTTTTAGATAGTTGAGCCATTCTTTCCGATGTTCGTCCCTTACCCAAGCCACGTTTAGGAAACCATCGCTTGGGTCTGCGTCGGGTGCTAGATCGAGACTTGGGCCGATTGATCCGATATTGGCGATTTCGAAAAGAAGGAGTTCGCCGCTGATTTTCTCTTCATCAAGGAGGATCTCACCTTCGAACGTTGGAGTTTCCTTAGCCATAGACCAGAGGTACTTCTTGGCGTCAGCTAATCTCTCGTGTGCGACTCTTCGAAATTTGGAACCATTTTTCTTTTGCGCTGCCTGCATCTCGCCCATAAAACGCGGTAAAAATCCTACACCGGCGGATTCGATGAAGCTCCGCTGGCCGCCCGGACTGGTGACCAGGCCAAGGTCGATCTTCCTGGTTGGAGCGGAAGAAATACTCGCTATCAGCCTCTCGGCGGCTTGCATCTGTCCGAGACCTCTTGCGCAATTATTCGCGGTGCCGAGAGCAAGAATGCAAAATGGCAAACGCCGGGCTGCTAACCATGGCGCAATGCGACTGATGCTGCCGTCGCCCCCGGCGATGATCACTCGATCAATCAACTCCCCGAAGATTTTCGGCCAATCTTTTTCTTTAATCGACATGTACAGCACCTTGTGTCCGGCGCTCTCAATCTGTCGAACGAACTCAGAAACCTTAAACGTCCCGTTGCCAGCTTTGGGGTTGTGAACGAGCGCAATTCTCATGTCTTAGAGCCTTGGCAAAACCTCCGCGAAGGCCAGGAGCCGTTCAAACTTGGCTTCATCGCGCACGGCACGCCATGTTGGATGATATTTAAATTGTTTCCGGCCTCTCGCGTCGATTCCGGTAGCCTGCAAATGACCATTGGCTCTAGGGCAGATCCAGACTCTCTCCCAGGCCGGAGGGATTGCTAAAGAACGAATCCGCTTCAGTTCTGCGGGATCTCTTACTAATCGCCCGGTTAGATCATAATAACTAAAAGTCGAACCTCTTCGCCGCCGGATCATGCCCTGGGATCGGTCTGACACGTACCGCAATCCGGCGGCGATGGCGGCTTCTTTTGGATAGTCAGGTCCGATTGAACGACCCACTTGCGCTTGGCGCTTGCGTGAACTCTTACGCTTTTTCAAAGAATTCTTAGGTTTTGCGTCCGCGCAGACGAACCAGCTCTCTCGACCTCCAAGTTGCTAGGCCTCGGTAGTTGAGAGATCGCAGATCCGTCATGACATTGCACATTCGCGGGTCGAGACCTTAGCGGTCTTCAATCAGCGATCTGCTCGACCATCGGATCCGCATCTGACTGGAACTGCACTACTTAGGGCAAAGAAGGGATTTTTATCCCTGGAATGGTGCCAAACGGTTCTATTTGTTTCAATTGAGGAGAACCGGTTCTTCATCCGGTGTCGAAACATGAACGAAATCTGGCGGCCGGTTCGCAATCGCCCCGATGCCGCACTCGTAACTTAAGAAAAACAAGAGTTGAAATGTTAAGGTACCTTTGGCACATCGTTCTTTGACCGCTAGTATGGCTGCTTCTTACGAATTCGAACAAGGACAAATGCTGGGGCGAGAGCAGGAGCGGGAACGACTATCAGTATATTTTCACTGCCATTGGCTCCTGACCTCACGGCTTTGGCTTTTTCGATTGAATCAGTGCGTGCTGAGCGGAGGCGGAAAACCACGATGCCGCACTGAGGCTTAAAGAGGTCCTTGATAGGCTCACTGAAATGATCGAGCCGATACGAGAAGAGATTCTAAAATTCACCGCGTTAGAACAAAATTAGACGAGGGTTGGAGGGGAGAAATGGAATTAATGAAAACTCACGCGAGACGACTGAGAAAACGGGAAGTCAAGGAAGGCTGGCCGCATCCATGCGGCGCCACCTGGGATGGTGAAGGAACGAACTTCGCGATTTTCTCTGGGAATGCTACCAGAGTAGAGCTGTGCCTATTCAACGAGGATGGTGACCGGGAGCTAGAACGCATTGACCTACCTGAGTATACGAATCAGATCTGGCATGGTTATTTGCCAGGGATCAAGCCCGCTACTGTCTATGGATATCGGGTCTATGGTCCTTATGAGCCAGAGAAAGGACACCGATTTAATCCGAACAAGCTGTTGCTCGATCCATACGCCTGCGGGCATATCGGAGGCCTAAGGTGGGGCCCGGCGATTTTCGGGTACAAAATGGAGACGATGGATGATCTCACGTTTGACGAACGAGATAGCGCGCCATTCATGCCGAAGTGTGTGGTAGTGGATCCAACTTTCCAATGGTCGGAAGCGCGTAGTCATAAGCGGATTCCGTGGAACGACACCATCGTTTACGAGCTCCATCTTCGCGGCTTCACGAAACAACATCCGAAAGTGCCGGAAAAACTGCGGGGTAGTTTTGCCGGGCTAGCGCAGAGCGATGTCGTTGATTATATCCGATCTCTTGGAGTTACGTCGGTCGAGCTATTACCTATCCACACCTTTGTGACTGATAGTTTTCTTCTAGAGAAGGGACTTACTAACTACTGGGGATACAATAGTATCGGCTTTTTTGCGCCTGACCCGCGTTATGCGTTCGAACGAGAGCAAACATTGCGAGAGTTTAAAGAGATGGTTGCTCGCCTCCATGAAGGCGGTTTGGAAGTTATCCTGGATGTGGTTTACAACCACACCGCAGAAGGTAACGAACGCGGTCCGACACTTTCCTTTAAAGGTATCGACAATAGCAGTTACTATCGATTGGTACGGGACAACCCGAGATGCTACATCAACGATACCGGTACCGGAAACACGTTGAACGTCAGTCATGGCCGGGTGATCCAGATGGTACTGGATAGCCTGCGTTACTGGGTAGAACAAACGCGAGTCGACGGGTTTCGTTTTGATCTGGGGACCATTCTCGCTCGAGAGCCGAACGGATTCGATAACCAAAGCGGTTTTCTCAAGGCGTGTACGCAAGACCCAGTACTCAACACCGTAAAACTGATCGCGGAGCCATGGGACTGCGGACCGGGCGGCTACCAGGTTGGTGAATTTCCTCCCGGCTGGGCTGAATGGAACGATAAATATCGCGACGCAGTTCGTGATTTTTGGCGAGGGCATTCTAAGCCGGCTGCCTTGTCAGCTCGTTTGTTAGGATCACCGGACTTATTCGACCGTCTCGGGCGGAAACCTTCTGCATCGGTAAATTTCATCACCGCACATGATGGTTTTACGCTCAATGACTTGGTCTCCTACAATGAAAAGCACAACGAGACAAACGCGGAAAACAATCGGGATGGCAGCTCGGATAACCGCTCTTGGAACTGCGGGCTCGAGGGTCCAACAGATGACGCAGAGATCAACGCTCTCCGGGGACGCCAGCTCCGCAATTTTCTAGCAACGTTGCTCCTCTCTCAAGGCACACCAATGGTACTTGCGGGAGACGAATTTGGGCGGACACAGCAGGGGAATAACAACGCCTATTGTCAAGATAACGAAGTCAGCTGGGTCAACTGGGATATTGGCGAGAAAGGAGGCTCGCTGATTCGGTTCGTACAAAAACTGACCGCCTTAAGACACAAATACCCAATTTTGCGACGGAATCGATTCTTGACAGGAAAGTATGTTGAAGAAGTCGGAGCCAAAGATGTTACCTGGATCAATGCGAACGGTGCCGAGATGACCCAGGAACAATGGCAGGACTCCACTATGGCTTGTTTCGGCATGCTGTTAGATGGGAGAGCGCAAGCCACCGGCATTCGAAAGAGTAGCAGAGACGCCACGTTATTGGTAATCCTTAATAGTCACAGTGACGTGGTCGAGTTCAACCTGCCGGAGTACTCGGGTAGCGGGCGCTGGTTACTCCTGATCGATACGAACCAGCCGGACGCGGAAGAAGGAGGGTTTAAACCGAAACAGAAACATGGAGTTACAGCGCGGTCATTGCTTCTGTTTGGGTTCGAGACTGACAAGAAATCTAACCGCGAATAGGTTGAGATGGATCTGTTTTCCTATGTGGACTCGGGCGACGGGTATTTCCTTAAGAATTCGTCGAGCACCTCCTGGAGCCTGCTGGTTGGGGTATCCTCCTCCACATCCACTCCAATGACCGAGATCGCACCCTGCTTCGAATCGCCTTGCGCTTCCGGTGGTTCAACGACTTTGATCCCAGACTTCGCTAAGTGGTCAAGAAAGGACGGTAATAGCTCTCTCTGCACGTGAAAACTCGGAAGGGACTCGTGCGTGGTTGGAAGAAGGATAATTTTTTCAGGCTGCATGACGTTTTTTTTATCGTTCGATCGGCGGCCGGCCGAACTCTAGGCTGGGCGCTACCATTGCACCAACATCATTCGATTCTGCTCAGCGTCGCTAACCACCGCTAATGCAGATGATGTCTGACGGCCTAGGAGTCAGGCTTTGGCTTCGACGTTAATCGATTGAGCTATAGTCGTAAGTTTCTCGTCTGCGTCCTCTTCTTCTTCTAGGGTTTCAGCTAAAAGTTCAGCTGCTGCTTCTTCCCCGAGGAGCTCGGAAAAATTGTGGACCGTACCGTATCCCGCGATCTCATAATGTTCTACGCGCTGCGCCGCGGCGATCAGCCCCGCGTCCATTACTTCCGGCTCCGCGTCTTCTTCCATCCATTCGGCACTCTCTTCAATGAGACCTTTCATGGCGGCACACGTGTGACCGCCCAAGGATTCGCCTAACTTTTGACCGATCTGATTCAGGCGCAGCAACTGTTCTTTTGTTTGCTCGAGATGTTCGGTGAAAGCTGACTTCAATACGGGGGCAGTTGCTGCCTCAGCCATTTTCGGCAATGCCTTCGTTAGCTGGGTTTCCGCGCTGTGCAAATCTTTCAGTTGCTCAATGTAGAGATCGTGTAGGGATGAAAATTTCATAGTAGTGGTTGGTGGCCTGAGCTTTTTTTACTTTCCGGCGTTGTGAAAAACCTTATTTGGAGTTCTCTAGTGATCGGTTGTGATCGAATCCTCGGATGGGTCACTATCCATATGGCTTTATGGAAGAGTCGCCCGCTCGAGCTATCCTTAGCTTGCTCAATTCTGGCCGCCTCCCTGGTCGCCTGTATCATCCGGTGCCGGTTCATCGTCAGGGACTACACTCAGTCGCTCCCGGGTACCGCCGAACACCGGCTCGGGGATCCGCTCAATTTCAATCTTCTTCTCTGGGTTTTCTTCAGCCTTCTCTTCTGGTTCAGTACTCATTAAATTCCTCTGGTTGAAACATGTTCGCGCGGGGAATCCATTCGGATTGGTAAGTGGAGGCCTCTGCAAGCGCCAAACAAAGTCTATCTGAGCGATCGCGGCCTGGGCTAAGATGGCGCGCTAACCATCTAACTCCAAGATTGGTAACTCTTGTGATCGGCAGCCTGCTGGACTAGTGTACGCGGTTCGGATAGTTCGATCGCCAGGGAGCCGCCGTCTTCACTGCTGCTAACGCTTCAGAAGGACTACAAGCGGTCAAAGAATATCATCCGAACATAGTCCTATCGGATATTAACCTGCCAAGCCGAGACGGTTTTGAGCTTTTGGGTGACATTCGCGCACTCGGCACAGAACACGGAGGCGCGACACCGATTATCGCGATGACTGCCATTTCAGGGCTAGCCGATCCAAATCATATGATTGCGGCAGGCTTTCAGGGGCAGTTGAAAAAACCATTTCGTCCTGAACAGCTGATCGAGGAAATTAAATTGGTTCTCAGGGACTGAGTTTAAGCTCCTAGCCGGCCAGGACACTAGCTTGAAATATTTTTTAATCGGTTTCGTCCTCCTCATCTGGCAGAGAGCCTAAGCTGCTTTTTCCCTGTTCGCCCTTGCTTTGCAGTGCGGTGCGCAGCTCTTCGGCTTTGGCCTGCGCAGCTTCTTCAGCTTTCTGGGTGGCAGCATCGTCCGATTTACCTGCCGATTCTTTGTCTTTCCGGGTCGTTCGTCCTTCGTTCATCCGGACCTTCTTTTCCTGTCAAAGGGATCGTTGGGTTAAAGCCGCCTAAACCGCGTAGGTTTCTTGCGATTGGTTTCCTCGGTCATCGCTTTGCCGCGTTTCGTCCTTTGCGATTTGCTCTTCCTTTAGAGCGTTTTCGTACCAGCGGGCACGCAGGAACCGAAGCAGGAAGCAACCTGCCTTGACGCCCTCCTCGAGAACTTTGGCGGCGAACACCCCGAAGAATCCAAATGGGGCCAATAGGCCTAGACCGACCGCGGCTGGTAAGCCGATAGCATAGGTACCGGCCACGTTGCCCAATAATACGAAGCGAGTGTCGCCGCCGCTGGCCAAAACCCCGTTACCTAGTACGCTGCTTAACACCTTGGCCGGCTGCGTCGCCGCCATCAGCAACACTCCCCAGAAAGCAAGGCGCAGCACTTCTTGACCCACCTTCGGATAAAGCACTGGAAGCAAAAGGCTCGAGCCCGCGTACAGCGAACCAAGCGCGAGGGCTAACAGAAACCCAAAGCGAATCGTGAGCCACGCGTTGGCCTTCGCCGCTGGCAGCGAGCCCATCCCAAGCGCTTGCCCAATCACCGCAATGGCTGCGGGCGCTAAACCCGCGGATGCCACGATGAAGATGTTCTCCAGCGAGAGCACGATCTGGCTCGCCGCTAGCATCGTGGTACCAAGGCGGGTGAATACCACCGTGTAAATGAACGTACTCATGCCCCAGAGCACCTCGGAAAGTGCGATCGGCGCAGTTAAGTGCAAGAGTTTGCCAGCAGTGGCGCCAACCTTTGAACCTGGAAATGGCCAGACCCAGCGCACACCCCTTTTGCTGCCGTAGAGAAACAGGATCAGCGCCAAGCATCGAGCACTTTGCGAAAACAGCGTTGCCAAGCCGGCTCCGGCTACGCCAAAAGAAGGGATGGGCCCGAAGCCGAGTACCAACACAAAACCCAGTATGGTATTCAGCGCGACCGCCGCGCTCGTGATGATCAGGGGAGTTCGCGGTTCATTGAGTGAGCGGAACACCGCGCTAGTTACCGCGCTTAAGATCATCGGGAAAATCGACACCGCGTAGAGTTGAAAGTAACGGTTAGCGCTGCCAGCTAACTTTGGGTCTGCTCCTACCACTTGTAAGAGGTATTGGGAAAACGTGACGAGCAGCAAGGCCGTGAGCAGGCCCAGAAGTCCGGAGAGGGCCTGACCAGCCGAGGCGATTTGTGACACTTCCTCCAAATCCTTGCGGCCAAAGGCGCGGGCCACCATCACCCCGGCGCCAACCCCGGCCGAGGCGTATAGGAGTAAGGCAATTGAAGCAATGCTGTTGGAGAGGCCGACAGCCGCTACGGCGTCTGCTCCTAATAGACCAACAATCACCTGGTCTATAACGTTAAATCCCATCTGGAAGACCGATTCCAAACTCACGGGAATCGACAGCTTGAGAATCCTTTTCACGTCGCCCCGCGGCTTAATTTGCGGTTCGGCTGATTCTGAAGATGCGCGCAAGATGTGTCGTTAAGGCAAAAAACCGCTTCAACCTCCGATGGGGTGCCGCGGCGCTTTACTACTTATTCGCTGGATCCATCTGTTGCGGATGTCCGGCCGCCGCACCTCCGCAACGCATTGTTTTCACCCCAGTCTGGCTCTCGCCAGTGAGTTCAATCGTGCTTTGGACGAGCGAGAGAAGCAATCCCTCGGACCGCTTCATCGATATTGGTGTAAATCTCGCTTCCGGAAGAGTCTTTAATTCTTTTCACCCATCGGGCAGCGCCTTCGGCTGGGAGACTCCAAAGGCCAACCAGAATCAGAGCATCGGGCAACTCCAGCTTAATAGAATGGGCCATTCTACCAATGGTGGTCACCGATTTAGATTCGGCCGCGGATAGCAAAATCCGCGAAGCTTTTAGTTCTTTAAGGCGCTCAACTTTCTCCGCGATGAGCATTCGCCAGGATAACAAATTCGTGGCGATCCCTTTGGCGGCCAGCAAGCGGAAGATCAGTCTCCCTACGATTTCGTCGCCTTCGCCTAGAAAAGGCACGATCGCCGTTCCGGGATGTTCGAGGGTCGATCCTTCAGGTGGTTGCTCCGATTCCGTTGACTGCTCGACAGTCATTTCCTCGATCAGCGCGGTCAATTGCGCATAAATCCGCGATTTTGTTGGATTGGTTACACCCGGATAAAGATCGTTTTCGACCGCTCGGACGGTGGGCAAAATCAATTCTTCGGCGATTCCAGCCGAAAGTTCGTTTCGCCCCAATTCTTCTATGAAAGCTTTAGCCTCAGGAAAGCGATTTTCCGTAAGGAGCAAAATAAATCTTGTTTCTGAGGAGCTAGGTGGGTCTGCAGCCAGCAAAACCGTGCAAACATGAAAAGCGGAAAAATAACGGCCCAATACCACTAGGCCGGCGCTAAGTGGAGTCGCGAGCAACAGGCCGATCGGACCCCAAAGCCAAGTCCAGAACATGGCTGATACAATGACGGCCAGTGGCGATAGCCCAGTGCTACCGCCTAAGACAAACGGCTCCACAAAATTGTTGGTTAGCACCTCTAGAGTTCCGTAGAGGGCAAAAGTGAGGACCGGAGCCGTCCAGTTTGTGGAAATGGCAATCGAGAATAGCAGTGGAAAAAAAGCCGATATCCACAGGCCGATGTAAGGTAAGAATCGCAATACGAGGGTTAGAACTGCCCAGAGCAGCGCATTGGGTATACCAATCAGAGAAAGCCCAACCCCAAGCAATAATGCATACCCAGTGTTCACTACTAACTGCCCCAATAAGAAACGGCTTAGTTTGGATCCGACCTCGTCAACGGCGAGAGTCGTCGACGCAACGTGAGAGTGTCCGGTTAGGCGAAGGAACCGGATACCGAGTCGCTTTCGCTCTAGAAGCATAAACACGACCAGCACAAAGACCAGGGCCACTTCCCCTATCGGCGCCGCCACCGGCATCAGGCTACTCTTCAGAATCGCAACGATGTCGTCTGTTCCGCTACTAACAATTTGAACCTTGCTTACCTCCGGTTTTTCGGCGCCTCCGGCAGATGCGGTGACTTTTCCTAGATCAGTAATCAGTGCGTCAAGGTTGTGAAAGGCCAGATTGAGAGGGCCGGGCGGCCCCTTTTGAATTGCCTCCCATCTGGCGCGGATATTTTCGCGATACTTCGGCAGAGCGTTTACTACATCGAGAGCCTCTAGCGAAAGCGTTGAGCAAAGCAGTCCGATAACGGCGAAAACGACTGCAACGACGCTTAGAACGGCGATAGCGCGGGGAAATCTCCAACGTTCCAAACGTGACACCACCGGCGCTAACAAAAAGCTGATCAATACTGCTAGAATTAGCGGTAGCAGGAATTCTTTTGCCCAAACAAAAACTGATAGAATACCAAAAAGGTACGCGAGTGGGACTAACATCCCAGGTTCGAACTGTTTTGTGGCTATGGGACTGTTAGGCAACGGAGAAAACTAATTGTTGACTCGACATGGAACCCATCCGAACGGCGGCCAGGGTAACGATGCCGGCCCGGTGACCCGACGACGTTTAGACTAGAGGAAATTGCAGCTTATCCTATTTTTCCTCAACCGCCTTTCGAGGGTTCCAGGTTGGTAACGCTTCCCGCCAAAAAAAAGGCGAAGTCAGGAGCGGGCAATTCAATTCTGTCACCCTATTCGTCGGCCGCGGATCAGGTTCACCACGATCAGAATGACAGCTATGACTAGAAGCAAGTGAATCAGTCCACCTGCGACATGAGTGAAGAGGCCTAAAGCCCAGAGCACAACTAAGATAACAACAATTGTCCAAAGCATGGCGGTTATGTTCGGCCCGTTCAGCGTTTTAGGTCGTATCAAAACACGCGAAATTCCTACATAAATTGACCTGAGGGTCGCTTCACCACGGCATCGCATCCCGCTTACACAAGCGCACGTCCAAGCAAGGATTGCTAACGTCGGCCGCTAGAAAGACCGGGCATCTAACATGCCACCCTATTTGGAGCTCGCGCCGGAGGCTCTGCTTGATTTGCAAATTCGAAAATTGTCGCTTGGAATCCGCGAGCTATCACGGCAAAGTCTAATAAGTGGGCCTGTAGGTGCATCCCGAGTAGAACGGCATCCAATTTGTTCGGACGGCCAGCCTGAAACGAGGATCAAATTGTGGTCGATCGGGTGCTTGGCTAGAAGAAAGGTCAGCGGTAAGCTCATTCATGTCATCAGCATTTATCCGATTCTCGCCACAGCCAACTTGATCGCCCACTTCGAATGTATTCCCGGAGTCAATAGCAAGAACGAAATCAAAATGAAGGACCGCCATTATCCTTGCAGTTTGAAAACGGAAGAAAGGAGCTAGCCGTGCCCTTTCCGGTGGTCGGCATCGGTGCTTCGGCAGGCGGTTTAGAAGCGTTTTCTGAGCTCCTCGCAAATCTTCCGGCCAATACCGGAATGGCCTTTTTATTAGTCCAGCACCTTGACCCAACCCATGGCAGCTTCTTGGTCGAAATTCTTGCCAAGAAGACTGGAATGCCGATCGAAGAGGCTCGGGAGGGAACCGAAGTGTCGCCTGATCACGTGTATGTGCTGCCCCCCAACAGCACGTTGACGCTCGCTGGAGATCGCTTACACCTTGCGACCCGAGAGACAATTGAACAACGCCGCAGTCCGGTCGACATTCTCTTTGAATCCCTCGCGGAGCGAGGTCCAAATGCCATTGGCGTTATCCTCTCTGGAACCGGTTCTGATGGGGCCAAAGGCGTGCAAGTTCTGAAGGACGCCGGGTGCATTATCTTTGCCCAGGAAGAGAGTTCAGCTCGCTTTTCTGGGATGCCGAATAGCGCTATCCAAACCGGCTGCGTAGATTTCATTTTATCGCCCAGGCTGATCGCCCATGAGCTGGTCCGTATGGGAGGCCATTCCTACCTCAATGGAGTGGCGGCTTCGCCGAGTGGACCGGAGGAGTTGGAGGCGACCGCACCGCCTCATTTGGAAAACGAAGAGCAATTCAAAAGGGTTTTTCGCATTTTGAGGAACAGTTGTGGTGTGGATTTTGCCCACTACAAATGCACCACAATACAACGTCGACTAAGCCGGCGGATGGCGGTGCACCAAATTGAAAGCCTGGCCACCTATGTAAATCTCCTGCAGGAAAATCCGGCCGAATCGCAGGCACTCTTTCGAGATTTGCTAATTTGCGTTACGAGCTTTTTCCGAGATCAAGAGATGTTCCAAGCGCTGGAGGAGAATATTTTTCCTACATTGTTGGAACACAAGAACGCCAGAACCCCTTTGCGCATATGGGTTCCCGGGTGTGCATCTGGGGAGGAAGTCTATTCTATCGCGATTTGTCTTTATGAACGCTTAGCAGACCAGGCTAGTAATCGATCCATTCAGATTTTCGGCACCGATTTGAACGACGCTGCCATTGAGCAAGCCCGGGCCGGGTACTATCTTGAGAATATCTCTGCCGACGTCTCGGCTGAGCGCCTGCAGCGATTCTTTACAAAGACGGATGATCATTACCAGATCGCCAGGTCGATCCGGGATCTGTGCGTCTTTGCGAAGCACAACTTGATTCGTGATCCGCCCTTTTCTCGGCTTGATCTGATAAGCTGTCGCAACCTGCTCATTTATTTGGACCAATCTCTCCATCGACGAGCCTTGTCACTGTTTCATTACGCTTTAAAGCCGCGTGGCTTCCTCGTACTTGGTCCGTCTGAGACTGTCGGTCAAAGCCCCGAGTTTTTCGAACATCTGGACGACCGACACCGAATTTACATCCGAAAAGATACACCCGATCGGGCAGCGATTAAGCTTGATACCGGCGAATCGGTCGCCCAACGCGATCTGGGTTTAACCGCAACCAAAACGGTCTCGGACCAATTCGATCTAGATCGGATGTCAAAAGAATCCGATCGTCTGCTACTCACACGCTACGCTCCCGCTTGCGTGCTGGTAGATGAAGATTTGAACATTCTTCAATTCCGAGGTGAGACCTCGCTCTATCTGGAACATCTGCCAGGCTTGGCAAGTTTGAATCTACAAAAGCTCGCTCGGCCGACACTGTTAGTCGCTCTGTCGACGGCGATTGCGCAGGCCCGTAAGGAAGAGGCTCCCGTAAGCCGGGAAGGGATCACGGTGAAAGCGCAGGGCGAGACTCGCGAGATCGGGCTGGAAGTTATTCCCATCCGCGTGCCGGAGAGCAATGCACCCGGGTTTTTGATTCTGTTTGAGGACTCGCCACATCAAACATCCGGGCAGAAGCGGCGAATGTGGCTAGAGGATCTTTTCGACAAATTGCTCGGCAAAGACCGAACATCAGCCACCCGATCTGAACGGGAGCGCGAATTCCTGAAGGTCAAACAGGAGCTCGACGCGGCGCGGGGCTTCTTGCAAGCCACGATCGAAGAACAGGAGGCAGCTAAAGAAGAACTTAAATCGGCGCATGAGGAATTGCTCTCTGCCAATGAGGAATTCCAGACTACGAATGAAGAACTTGAGACAGCCAAAGAGGAGCTGCAGGCTACCAACGAGGAGCTGGTCACGACGAATGATGAATTGCGGAACCGAAACCGCGAACTGAATCGGGCAAATGCCGCCTTACAGGTCTCCCGGGACTATGCGGAGGCCATCATTGCAACGGTGCGAGAGCCGCTCTTGATCTTGAACAAAGAGCTGGGGGTGGTACGGGCAAATCGCGCGTTCTATGAGTTTTTTAAGGCGCCTCCCGAAGAAATTGAAAATAAAGCTCTCCAGGAAATTGGTGAGCATCAGTGGAATGATTCGAGCCTACGGGCGCTGCTTGACAAAGCGGTTTCTCAAAATGAGTCCTTCAGTGACTTTGAAATGGTCAAAGTCTTTCCGTCAATAGGAGAGAAAGCGCTTTTACTTCATGGTCATCGACTTCCCTTTGACGAGAAGCGCGGCGAGTTGTGCCTACTCGGCATCGACGATATCACTGATCGCAGAGCCCTGGAAGAGGCTCGGCGTACCGAGCGCGAACACTTCATAGAAGAACAGGCGAGCGATATTCGGGTGCTAGTAGAGAGAGACCACATCCTCAAGGCTGCGGATCAACATAAGAATGAGTTTCTGGCCATGCTCGCTCACGAACTCAGAAACCCGTTGGCCCCGATCCGCACTACTCTGGATGTGCTCCGCCGTAGTGGCACAGATGCCACCCTTGAATGGGGTTGGAATATCATTGATCGCCAGACGCGACACCTGACTCGACTGGTGGACGATTTACTCGACGTGGCGAGACTGACTCGAGGTGAAATCTTTCTGCGAAAGGAAATCATTTCTCTTCTCGAAGTTCTCAACCACTCTGTTGAAACGAGCCGGCCCGCTGTCGAAGCTCGCAAGCAGACTCTCAAGCTGCAGTTACCAAGGGAGCCACTCTGCGTCGACGGCGACCTTGTGCGGCTGGCGCAGGTCTTTTCGAATTTGCTCAATAACGCTTCAAAATACTCGCCCGAGGGTAGTGAAATCGCCTTAGCAGCGGAGAGCATCGGGCCTGAAGCGATGGTTATCGTGAGCGATCATGGGATTGGCATTCCCGCCGATGTCTTGCCCCATATATTTGAGGTGTTTGCGCAGGCGGATCGGTCAAAGGCGCGCTCCCAAGGCGGATTAGGGCTCGGCTTAACGCTCTCTCGTAGGTTGGTCGAACTTCATGGAGGCAACATTAGCGCGACTAGTGAAGGGCCAGGGATGGGAACCCAAATGGTAGTCCGTTTGCCGGTGTCGTCCAACGCGCCGCCCTCAGAGAACGCTAGCGTCGATCTTGTCGACGAGCGGCGGACCGAAAGTTCTAAATTCCGAATTCTCGTCGTTGACGACAATGTCGATTCCGCCGAATCCATAGTAAAACTGCTGCATTTACATGGACATGACGCACGCTGCGCCTTTAACGGCGCCTCAGCCCTCACCATCGCGCGACAATTCGAGGCCGATCTAGTCCTTTTAGACATCAGTTTGCCCGACATAGACGGTTACGAGGTGTTACGTCGTTTGCGCGAACAACCCCACGCCTCTCGCCCGGTAGTAGCGGCTGTTACCGGCTTCGGGCAACCAGAGGATCGTCGGAGGACCCAGGAGGCTGGATTTGATCATCATCTGGTCAAACCCTTCGGTCCGGATGTCCTAGTGGCGATGCTCCAATCGTTGGGCCAACCATAGAGTCTTTTGCCGATTGTTCCGCTGCGTCAGATTCGTGTTCGGATTTCCGGGAAAGGATTTTTATCATGCGCGCAGCACCTAAAATCGGAGGTCTCACATCCCACCATCGAGGGCTTGCCTGAGGGCTCTGCTAGACAATTGGCGCTCGGAATTCGCAACTTATCAAGCCGAAGTCTGGTCAGTGGCCGCGCAATTGCCAACAGCAGCAGAGCGCAGGTCGATCTGTTCGGCTGCGAAGACTAAAGGACGACCAAATTGGCTTAGGCTTACGCCTGCGTGGAAGAGCAATCACTGGCTAAGAGAATCGCCGAATCAATCATGCACGTCACCACCCTCTATCAATTGTGCCAATACGACGATTCATTTCGATGTATGTCGTCGTGATTTTCTACCACGATGACAGTCACATTACTCAGACGACTGAGAGCCGAGTCGAAGGTCACGTTTTAGGAGGACATCCGATGACCGGAGTTCGCTTCGAAACCGACGAAAGGTTCTTTGCGGTCCGTGTTATTTCTTGGGTAATAGCTCCTTGGATTAATGCGCGGTAGCCTGGCAACTTTCAGCAAACGGCATCTTCCCGTATAGTTAGGAGCTGCCGGATGGGCGGCGGCCGGTATTGTGGCACTGGCTGCCATCGGAATGTTGCTTACCTCAGGGTAAAAACCAACGACTTGGAAGGCAGGCTAGTCGTAACGGCATAGTTGGTTGTTCCGGGCAGCCTTCGTCATACGCAAAAACGATGGTAACGCGTCAAAAACAGTATGCGTCCGAGCAGGTGAACCGGGTGACATTCACAATGTCTACTATGCTGTATCCCCTCACACTCGCGCATTGAGACAAAACTTATGAAAACTGTTTTAATTGGGTTATGTTCTTTATGCTTATCTGCCGGGTTAATTTCGAAAACAGCAGCTACGATTAGGTTAAGTCCGGCGACGGATATCTCGTATTGGGTTTGGAATGGCGAATATCACTGTTGGATTTGGAACGGACCTGAGTTTGAAGGCGATTGTCAAGGGCATCCGTATAGCTATTGGCACGGTCGGCGGAGATCGCAATAACCCTCCCGTTAAACCAAGGTAGGACAGTCAAGGGTTAAAAAGGATCGTGCTGTTCGCGGCGCGGCAGATATCAAGGAGTTCATTGCTCTGCTTGGCAAGCCGTGCGCCGTCATGATGCTCGTGCCCCTCGGGGCTCCGGTTGATTCGGTCATCCAGGATTTGTTGATCCTTACTCTGGCCGGCGTCTTTGCTTTCCTTCTTCTCAGAGTGCGGCTCCGCCAGCCGGTATTTCAGATGACGTTAAAAGATCTTGGGAAGGATAAAGAATGGCTGAGCCAGTCGAAGACAAAGGCCTATTAAGCCAAAAGCTCGAAGAGGATCGTCAAAAGATGGCGGTTCAGGCTGCCGAGCTAAAAAAGGAATATGATGTCCCGCAGAGGATAAACGCGGCTGTGCAGGAAAACCCTTTGCCTTGGGTTATTGCCGCCCTCCTGGTTGGTTTTCTATTGTCGCGCCTGCCCCCGCGCCGCAAAGAAGTTCTTGTACGGAATGAACCTTTTCAGCGAACGCCATCTCGAAAGGTCCCGCTATCACCGACTGGTTCGGACAATGACGAGTTTTTCGAAATGAAGCAGCTTTTATCCTTAACTAAGTGGGCCATTGGCGCCTATATCATTCGAATACTTGAGAGGCACGTAATTCAACCTATCATCCATGCGCCCGAGTGGCTCCGATCGAATCGTCCTCGAAGGAAAACAGAAAGATTTCTCCATCAGCTTCGACACTGGATTGAAAAACGCGGTCAATCCCTCCCTTCTTGGTGGGACAGGCTCAACAGAAAGAATTCATTTCTAGCCAGCCTATTGCAAAGAACATCATTCGAGAAATTGATGGGGAAGTTTAAGGCTGAGCCGCGCCGTTTCAGGGACATTTTTTCATGAGTACCGAATTACATCATACCGAAGGAGATCCTAGTAGGAGCGATTCGCCAGCTGGCTCACCAGGGTCTGAAGGACATATCACCGGCCATTGGATAGAACGCCTGGAAGATCAAATGCGGAGATTTCCCCGGGAGTCCCTCCAGATTTCATTTTTGCTGGGCGCACTGGTACAGATTTTCGCCGGCCGTGGCCTGCTGCCAAAGCTCGTTGGCTTGATGTTATGGTTGGCTCGTCCCATCCTGGTTGGCTTTGCTGCTTTGCGATTGTATCAGTTAGTCGCTGACCGATCCTCCTCCGGCAAAACAAACGTCGCAGTGAACGAGTCCTGATTTCATTCGGCACCTGCTGCGGATTTTTCGGGCTAGCAAAAGCTTTGAACATTAAACATAACCGCTACCGCATCGACTGAATCGAAGGCTACTTTGTGATTTTAATAAAGCAGACTGTTAGTTTGATCTTCGCCAGGAGCGGCGTATTAAACTAGCGGGTTGTAGATAAAGGCAGAATGGATGAAACCTTCGGCACCGACGCAAGCCAACAGAGCTGGACGGACAATTCTGGTAGTTGATGACGACGCACCGATCTTGCATTGCATCCGGCGAACTCTCGCACAAGCCAACTGCGTTGTCCTGACTCGCCCAAGCGGTGATCACGCATGGGCCGTGATCGAGCGAGGCGAGGCTAGCGCAGATTTGGTGTTGGCCGGTATCGTCATGCCGGGATCAATCGACGGGCTTACCTTAGCCGCCAAGATTCGCCAAAGAGAGCCGAAACTCCCGGTTTTGTTTATGACGGGGACTGTCCTGGCGGACTCTGAATACTTGGCGGAAATTAACTGGAACAATCTGGTGCTACGAAAGCCGTTTTCTCCCAAGCAGCTGATCGACTTCATCGGGTCAAGTTTTTTGCTGAGGTCTCAGGCTCAAATATACCGCGATCCAAATCGACCTCTGGAAGGCTACTCGATGTAGCTTCTAAAGATTGTAGGCGCTAGCAGATTGGTAAGCTTCTTGCCGTCGGATAACCCTTTATTTCGAACCGATCGCCGTGCTTCTCAAGAAGTCAGCTGGACCCTAATCTTTGCCTGCAGGCCAGTTCGATCCGTCGGATAGGCACGTTCCGCGACTTCCCCGGCATCCAGCGGTGGCTGCCAAAGCGAAAAGCTATTGTATGAGCAATCCTAATGTACACGCGGAAGGGCCTATAGCGCGAACCCTCGAACAGCAAACGGCAAAGTTGCCTTCCGATCTATTCTTGTGGGCTGCGGTTGGTTCGATAATTGCATCTCTTGTTCTCAAAGTGGTCGACAAGAAGCACGATTCTACGTTTGTCGGACAGTGGGCGCCGACGTTTCTAATTCTGGGGATCTACAATAAACTCGTCAAACAACATGGTTCGGACCGTTTGGACAACCGGGTAGCTAGTTGAGAGCTTTCGCCTTCTGATTGCAACTCGCTCGTGACCCCATCCGGGTTAAAGCTCGGTGATCCCACCGTCTGCCACAAGGTCGAATCCAGTAGCAACTACAACCGCCCCGACAACAGAAATCGAAGCATGGAGGAGGTTGATCTATGGAAAACGGCAAAGCAGAGCTTATTGATGTTGCACCGGGCTTGTGGCTTTGGCAGGTGCAATATAGCGAATGGCCGCGAGGCGAGGGATGGGATGGGAAAGTTGCTTGTACCTGCGTGGAATCCGGCGGTGAAATTGCTCTGCTTGATCCGTTAGCCCCGGCTAATGACACTTCTTTGCTGTGGGATCGGCTCAGTGCTCGCCCCCCCAACATTAGTCGTCGTTCTCAAACCAGACATGTACGGAATGTTGATTTCTTCGCACGCCGCTACAATGCGCGCGTGTTTGGGCCAAAGGCTTTTCATCGCGATGATGTTCCAGAGATGGAGCTCCAATACATTCAACCGGGGTCCATTTTGCCAGGTGGTCTGACTGCGTTATACGATGGGAGAAATCAGAACGAGACACCGCTCTGGCTGCCGGAGCAGCGCACGATTGCGTTTGCAGACGCGCTTACCGCTCCCCATGGTGATCTTCTGGTTTGGTCAACACCGTGGCACAGAGAGCGGGTGCTTCCCGCTCTGCGAGCCTTACTCGAGTTACCCTTCGAGCGCGTGATCGCATCCCACGGCAAGCCCGTCCATACCCGAAGCGTCGAGCGAGCATTGGAGTTGCCGCCCTGGGATCCGGAAGGTTAGGGGTCCCTTAGCGTCATTTTTTCCTACTGTCGTCGGTGACCGACATGATTTTCCGAGGAAAAATCCAATCCGCTTCGGGATACGATCTGGGCCGCAACGTAGGCCTTGCGAAGTCGGGTCTTCGCCCTACCGCTCAGGGGTTAATATAGAGCGTTTCCTTAGGCAGCCGCCGGACCGCTACCGGAAGGCCTCAGAACAACTCTCCAGAATGTTAGAAGCAAAGCAAGAAATCGAGGCAGCGGTTCTACTCCTTATCAGGTATCCAGAGTAAAGCCGATTTTCACTGTCACCTGCCAATCCGCAACCGTGTTATTCTCGAGGTGGCCACGCACCTCGGCGACCTCAAACCACTTCATATTTCGGATCGTCTCGCCAGCTCGCGTGATCGCATTGGTCACTGCGTCTTCAATGCCGTTTGAAGAGGAACCGACCAACTCAATCTTTTTGTACACCGGTTTCGCCTCTGCAGTCATGACCCCCGGTGCAGTTTGCCCTAAACGGGCGCCCTCGACGTGCGCATCAACAATTGTCGCCATACAATAAATTCGCGTTCAGGACTCGCGTCGGATGCATTACCCGCTGGCTTCGTCGGACCATTGGCTGTGAGACCTGTTGGAGTAGGAATATCGTCGGGTGACTACATTCCAAAATCGAAGGATCCCAAGCATTCCTCAAATGGTGCCTGACGGCTTAAGTGTCAGACTTTGGCTTCGACGTTGATTGACTTGGCTAAAGTCGGCAGTTTTTCACCGATTTGATTCAGGCGCACCAACTGTTCCTTTGTTTCCTCCAGATGTGCGGTGAAAGCAGACTTCAATTCCGGCGTGTTTGCTGCTGTGGCCATTTTCGGCAACGCCTTCGTTAGCTGCGTTTCTGCGAAGGATAGAAGACTCCGCGCCGGTTTCATACCCGGGGGCCCGCAACAACTTGGGATAGAGGCAAACCTTAAGGGTTTACTTACACGAACACGGAGTAGCCCTTATGATCATTACGCTATTTGAAGGCCAGCGCTCCGAAACCTACAACAGCCTCTCTGAGGCTGCCGATGCCGCTAAGAACTGGTATTCAGAAGCGGGGGAGGACGCTTCTCCATGGGATTACGAGATTCAAACCTATGATGATTTGCTGGAAGCAGTAGAGGAACATAAGAAGCGAGTTGGTTCTTGCGCGGCGAACCGGGACGGCTATTACCCGAAGCCTCGGCTGACAGTTATTGGTATCGAAGGCACTCCCGGGGAGGTTCAGTAAGTTATGGTAGAAACTGCAGATGCCGTAGTAATGACGTGTATAGAAAATCCTCACAGGGAAGTAGAGGGCCTGGAATCCCGAACCTTCTCAGTCCACGCAGTGCTATGCGTTCCCAAGGGTTTCGAAGAAATATATGTGGCCAAAATCATTGCGCCGGAAAATATCGCAAGCCTGGTGGCTGCTGAACCAATCTTAATGGAACGCGAAGAGTTTTATTTTAAGACGAAAGCCAGAGTCGAACCAGATACCAAACTTAAGATCGAGATTTCTCTAGCTGGGGAATCAGATCAGCCGTTGTCCAATTGATCGTAAACCTGGTCCGTAGGAACCCGTTCGAGCCGAACACAGGGGTTCAAGCGAGTCCGGACTCAGAGGAGAACATTGCCGGTCGAGAACACCGTCTCGGACTTTTGGAGCTGCAGAAGACCGAGAAAAATAGAGGCGAGCACTGCACCGATCTCATGGCAAAAACTTGTTCTGATGGCGCGAAATGAATTCATCCATAGCCCTCTGGGCGATATCAACATCTGCCGTCTGCTGCCGATCGCGGGACGAATGTCGGCTAAGCCAGTCCGACAGGATTGCCTCGAAAATCCTGGTCCTTGAATACCTAAGCGCTTGGCTCTGCATTGTTAACCATTTTAGCTGATAAGCGGACAAGTTCTCTTCAATGTATCTTTCAACATCGTGGCTGCTTCGTTTTGCGAGGTGAGGGGAGATCGACATATCCAAAGCACGGACGTAGCTGGATCGTTTCAAGACCCGCTTACGGATTGCCAAGGATCCTGAATCTTGTTCGCAGTGATTGTCGTCACCGGCTGTGCGCTTTAACAATAGCCTTTGAGAATTCAACTCTCCCAAGGACCGGATTTTTGGCGTCATCGTTAGCCATGCCGAGAACCCGGAAAAGAGCAATTAGCATCGACAAGTAAACTACCTGTCCTAAATCTGCTTCTTCTGCCGCAACCGAAGCCAACTGAACCCAAACGCTGGTAATTCTAAGCCGATCTGAGCCCTCTTTATTTTCTCATTTGGGCGCTCATCAAAGAGATGAATGAAATGATCAAACGTTTTCTCCCAAAGCTTGATAACAACTTTAATCGGCGCCTCTGTTAGGTTATGGGCAGCAATGACCGCGTTCCCGTTTTCATCCTGACAACTGTAGGCAAAAATCTTAGTCGGTTCACTCGTTTCCAGGACACGATACGTTCCAGTACTGAATTCCGGGTATTCTTTACGGGTTCTAATCATCCGCTCCAAATAGTTCAATAGCGAGTTGGGATCGCGCCGCTGAGCTTGCACATTAACTTTTCGGTAGCTGAACGCGCCTTTGTCAACCACGGGACGGACGAGGTTCGATGGATCTGCTGTTGAAAAGTCGGCATTCAGGTCCGCTGTCCATTGCATCGGTGTCCGCACACTATTTCGTTCTGCTTGATTGAGATCTTCACCCATTCCGATCTCTTCGCCGTACCAAAGAATCGGAGTTCCAGGAATCGTGAAGATCAAACTATAAAGCAGTAGCTGCAAATCGAGGCGCCCACCGAGCATTGGTGCCAACCGGCGACGCAATAAATAACCGCATTTTTAAACCATCGATTTTCCATGGAGACTCCTTTTGCGGGTGAATTTCTTGATCCTGCTCAGAGCAAGTCTTTGGTTTTTATCCCGAGGTGAGAAACATTTCGATGGCAGCAAGTGCCATGATACCGGCCGCCGCCCATCCAACCGCTCTTAAGTATATGGGAAGATGCAGCTTCCCGATGACCTTTGGGTTGCTGGCCATCAGCATCATAAAACACATCACGGGGGCCGCTGTAACCCCGTTGATAATTGCCGACCAAACCAGCGCTTTGATGGGGTCCAGCTTGGTGAAATTAATCAGTAACCCTATCAACGTGGCTACTGCCAGTACCCCATAAAACGCTTTGGCTGCCTTGAGCTTTCGCTCCAGACCGACTGGCCATCGCAATGCCTCCCCGACGGCGTAGGCCGCCGAGCCACCCAGAACCGGTAAGGCCAGTAAACCCGTTCCCACAATCCCGAGGCTAAAAAGTAGAGAAGCGAAGGGTCCGGCAATCGGACGAAGAGCCTCGGCGGCCTGCGCGGCGGTGTCGATATGGTTCTTCCCGTGAGCGTGCAGGGTAACTGCGACTGTCAGGATGATGAAGTAGGCGATCAGATTGGAAAACGCCATTCCAAGATAAGTATCGATAGCGATCCGCTGCATCGGCTTCTCCGAGGCCTGACGGGACCCTGCTTTGAGCGGCCTTTCTCTCGGAGTGGCAAGCATCTGTTCAGCCTCCTCACCAGACTGCCAAAAGAATAGGTATGGACTGATTGTCGTTCCCAAAATAGCAATCAGTGCTGCCATAGACTCGCGATTGAACAAGAGAGCGGGAAGGAAGGTCCCGCGCAGAGCTTCGCTCCAGGATACCTGTGTGACGAATACTGTGCCCACATAAGCAAAAAGAGATAGCGTGAGCCATTTGAGGACCGAGGAGTATGCTTTGTAGGGAATAAAAACCTGTAAAAGTACCGAGACGACAGCGAAGACTACGCAATAAAGCAAAGGGGGACCACCAATCAGCAGGTTCACCGCAGCGCCCATTGCTCCGATATCTGCTCCAATGTTGATGACGTTTGCGAGCAACAGCAGCCCAACGACCAAGTACAATGCCCATCGAGGATAGAATCGGCGAAGGTTACCGGCGATTCCTCGACCGGTGATGCGACCCAGACGAGCGCTGATCTCCTGAATGCCGGCCATGAACGGATAAATAAAAATCATCGTCCATAGCATCGAATATCCATATTGCGCACCTACGCTAGAGTAAGTGGCTATTCCGCTCGGATCGTCGTCCGCTGCGCCAGTAATTAGGCCAGGACCGAGGACCTTCAGAATCCCGGGGCCTTTCGATTTATGGCGAGAAGGCTTGCTAGTGCCAGCAGAAGCGTTACTCCGCGTCCGCTTGAACTTAGATCGGGCCATGGCTTTGGAGCTATCCGAATCTTTAGAGAAAATCACGCTCTCGCTGTTCGCAAGGCGCTGTTTGTCCGGACGCTTTTTCCGTGGGATAAAGGGACGCGGGCGAGACCTTGGAAGAAAAGCATTTATAAAAGATGCAAGCGCAGAGCTTGAAGAACTCCGGTGAAAAGGAAACCGGTCTGTCGTCGAAGCCTAAATCGTCGATCGGGGCCGTTTCCCTTCTAACCAGGAACATCACAAAGAACCGGAGAGGGGCGGCACGGCAGGGAGACCTACGATTACTTGTACCGTTATACGAGTTTTTCTGCGGTATAAGTCGCGGGTTTCAAAGCAACGCCCCGGACGGCCAATCCAAATTCCGGAAGGCGCGATAAGTTATGGTTTCTAACTCCCAAGAACCGAATGCCGTGGCGTTTGATCTTCTTGTCCTGCGATCGAACCGACCGGAAAGCGTGGCGGCGATCAACGAGTTTATGGATCTCGATCTTGCTTATAGGTCTTTGATAAGACGACTGATAAAGTCTGAGCCATCCGCGCACGACTCTAGCTCCCCTTTTTCTTTGCGATAGGTGATGTACTTGCCCATTGCCAGTAGCAACGCGTGGGTCTGCACCGCTTGTTGGTCCAGAATTGATACCGGTGTTTTGTCCCAGAGCTCAATGGCTTGCGTCAATGCTTCTTGAAACGCGAGCATTGCCCCTGGTTGCTTTTGGTCTGGTTGGTCTGCCACAATGAAGGATTTCCTATTTTATTAAGTGAAGATGATTTTTACGGCCTGCCTCTTTTTTACGGTGCCGTTCCGAGACAGCCCAATCGAGAGAACGGCCGGCAACAAAATCAGATCATTTCCTGGAGCGGAGCTAGTTGGTGAAAAAGCTTCTTTTGGGCAAGCTGAAGGCGCGTTTTAACCGTGCCGAGAGCAATGGATTTGCGAGCAGAGATTTCTCGTTGGCTTAGGCCTTCAAAAAAAGTGAGGTTCACCACTTCCTGTTGAAGAACCGGAAGATTGCGAATGCACCCGTGCAACAGATCCGCCAGATCTGAGTTTGGAGGCTGAAAATCACGCGCTCTCGCTTCATCTCGATACGTGGCTTCTAGTTCAATCTCGAAACGGTCCGTGGCTCGACGATAGGCCAAGCGCCGACGTAACCGGTCGAGAGCTCGGCGACGAGCCAAAGTGACTAGAAACCCATGCAGGCCTTTTGCCGCATTGAATCGATCTGCGTGATCCCAAAGCTGCACAAATACATCATTTAAAGCGTCGTCGGTTTCGCCTGCGTCATGCAAGACACTCTGGATCACATAGCGAAGGGTGGATTCGTACCGCTTATAAATTTTTTGAATCGCATCGGACTCACGTCTGCCAACCGCTTCCATTAGTTCAGCATCCGAATTCGATTCACTGGTTGATATCGTTTCTGTGTCCATGGTTGTTTTCTTTCTGAAAGCATAACAGCCTGAAGGAGTTAGAAAATCGGGCCAAACCATGGTCCTTTGGTAAGGCTCATCCCTGTATCCCTATCGGGCGAATCCTGAAATCGTCCTAGGGAAGTCAGACGTAAGGCATAGGTGCACCTCATCGCCATGCCACCCTCGAAGTTTAACCGCAACGCATGTCGGCCTCTCAATGCCAGATGCCGGCGCGGCCGCTCTGTTGAGCTCCAGAAGAGTGCGAAAGTGATGATGATCGGTTTCCAAGCGATTTAAGGTGGAGGTTACCGCAGAATTTGATGTACTCGTCCACTGCAGTGGATCGCCATGCCTATAAAGAAGCGCGGAACCTTTAACCCGAAAAAAGAGGTTTCGGTCATGGCTTGGATCGAGAACGACAGCCACGAAATCCTGTTCGTTCGACAGACTGGGGGCCTAGGACTTTGGACGCTACCTGGCGGAAAGGTAAAACAAAACGAATCTCTAGAGCGGGCCCTCAAGAGAGAAGTTCGCGAAGAAACTGGATTAAAGGTTAGCGCTCTTTCTTATCTGAAGATCTACGATCGGCCGAAACGCGGCGCGATCACGGTTTTATTCCGCGTCTCTGTGGAAAGGCGAACCGCTCGCGTTCAATTTCCAATCGACGAAATTGCGGATCTCGGATTCTTTTCTGATCTGCCGGGCAAGGCTACTCCTTCCGCTAAGTTCTTCTGGGACTGGCAACAAAGCTCGACCATGTCCAGTCCGTCTTGAGAGGTCGTTTTTACCGAGTTTTGCTGTGCTGCTCACCGGCGCCATTGGTCTGCGGTGTGTGCAGCCTGGCGGGACTCGAGAGCAATTAACTGGCTGACGGTCACCAGATGGTAACCCTTTGCAATCAGTCCATCTGATGACCAAATCTGAAAGGCCATAAGCTTCACCGGTTGTCTAAGTTCAGGCCGAACGTTCTCGTCGCTTTTAACTATTTGATGCCTATCCCCATTTGACTTTCGAAACCTCGGTCTTTTTGGTTTGTTCGAACAGCGGCAAATCGAGACGCTCGAGTGATTAGGGCAAGCAGCTAACCTCGCCCAATTCGTCTCCTCCGGGAGCGGCTAAAACTTTCACTGAGTAATAAATAGCCGGGTTAGCTACCAAGAAGGTTCCGCCCTCACCAGGCGCAATCAAAATCGTCCTCGTGCTTCCGCCTTCGTCCGAGCCCCGGTTGTGGAGCGCGCCTCGCTTCCTCCTTCGCCCAGCTCGCCACCCGTGGAGCGTGCCTCGCTTGCGAGGCCGACATTGAGGGTCTGCCAGGGTCGAGGGTGTGGCTACGAAGGACAAGTCGCGAGGCCGACTTTGAGCGGCGTGCATCATAGAGCGGTGGCTGCGGCGGATAAGCTGTGCTCGTGCTCGAAAAGTGAGGTTGGGGTAGCGAAGTGTTGGAGTACTGCGTCAGTCCGAATTGCACCCCGCGACCGCGGGGTTTGGGGTGCTGAAGGGCGGTAGAGAGGGGTTAACCAAAAACGCGTCGCTGAAACGGTCATAGGACTTGGAAGTTTAGTCCAGTCGTTAGGCGTAGCTGCCGGCGCCGAGAGAGGCTACTCGACGTATCTCGAATGAGTGACAAACACTGAACGCTGCCGGTTTAATCCAGCTGAGGTTTCCGGTGTTCCGAGCAAAATCTCACTATTGAATGCCGCTTCACACGTCTGCTCCTCGATCAGCAATAATAGACTGAACAGGCTCTTATCCTTGCTTCCGCTCGCCACTCGCGCCAGCTCCCGAATCAGTTCAGCACTGTCGTTATGAGGTAGTCGCATTCGCCTCCGTCGAAGAGCAATTTAGACGAAGCGCCCAGCTTCTGCCAATCAGGCTGTTCCCCTAAAAAAGGGTAAGGTAGGGGAGGGGGGCCTCGGGGCGCCGGATCTGATATCGTGCTCGAGTCTTCGCTTGCGATGTTGGCCATGTCGCTTGGCGATGCATCAAAACGCTATTCCACTAGCCAAACCGAATCTGTCTCTGGCTGCGAATCTCCTGTACGCGAAGTGCGAGGTTGGCGCCCGACGCGAACTCGCACCGAAAACCTGCGGCTTTTGTGAACCCGAAAAGATCGTAAGGCAGAATTAACGGTCCGCCCTACCCAAGAAATGAGCCAATTTCTATATATCCAATTTAAAGTCACTCCCAAAGGGACTCTCGCTCGCCCCAGCGGCAACGAAATGATCGCAATCGAACTTCCGTCTAACCATGTTGCTGACTGGAAGCTGGAACGCCCTGGGCTCAGCCTGTCTGATGATGAGGTCGCGGTTCAGATAGCGGAACCGGTCGCTATTGCCACGGCTGACAGATTTGTCCCCTTAACCCATCGGCCGCTCCTGCATCGGGAGATTCATTCAGCGAAATTCTTACCTGTGCGACCTTCCATAATGAATGAGCGTAACTGCGATTACGAGGACAATGGCATTAGAGCCTGGTTCAGCGTGTAACCGGCTTCCTGGTCCAGACCGCGAGACAGGTGAGTAGCGAACTATCAGTATGAACAAACTGCAATTCAAAGGTTCTTGGAATGAAGTCAAAGGCAAGCTCAAACAAAAGTATGCCGAGTTGACCGACGACGATCTCAAGTATGCCGAGGGCAAGGATGATGAACTTGTAGGCCGACTGCAGAAACGACTCGGAAAAAGTGCTGAGGAAGTGCGCCACATGCTGGAAGTCTAAAGGTATCCTGCGGTCTCCTCGGCGCATCTAATTCCGGCCGGGAGCGGAATCTTTCCTCGGATCTTCCATTTCCGACGGCGTAGAAAGATCGCCAGGCGCGGATCGGTTATCGATCCGCGTCTGTGGCGTTTCCGTTCTGTTTGTTACAAAATCGGGTTCTCCGGCGTATCAGCGCGGCATCAAAATGTCGGACAAGCGTTAGCTGCGGGACCGCAGCCCGATTTCGTCCCGAAGGGACCGATGTAACTGGAGCCCACGAAACAGGCGATCTGTTCCGTAGGTACGGTGTGATCCGTTTCTCTTGCGTGAGCTATCACAATTAGTCGTGCACAGAAGGTCTGCAATCGTCTGGCGTCGGAGCGAGGAAGAGGTCGTTACCTGTCCCTCCCGGGACGGATCCATTAGCACAACTTTTCCAGGCACTGCGTCCCACGCTGGGCGCGGCCGATGGCCTGGGCATTAAACCCCTCGACCCTGAATGAGGCGGATTACTAATACAATCACCGCAATAACTAGCAGGATATGAATAAACCCTCCGGCGACGTGGCCGACTAATCCGAGCAACCAAAGAACTAGTAGAATGACAATGATCGTCCAAAGCATATGATTCCTTAGCTAAAACCGTGGTGAAGCTGCAGCATCAATTCGCGTCGAGTCGACCGGATGGATTGCAGGAATAAGAGCACCGGCGAATCTCTTTGAAATGCAAAGAGCTTTCGCAAGGTTATGTGATCACCGTACTAGTAAGCCCTAATGCAAGTGCTCTCGCCGACAAATCGTGTTTTTCTTCTGTCGCCGGCTAACGTGGCCGGTAAACGCGCTAAATTCTTGCTGAATGTGGAGGCTCCCTTTGAACTTGCTCGCAGGTTGCACGCGGGTGGCAAGATCACCCTTGGAGAGGCTTTCAGCTTTATGAGTGGGCTTTATTTCCGAGGTAAGCTGGCCTATGCGCGCGCCTTTGCCCGGCCTCCCGAAGGGCTTATCGGCGTGTATGTCATTACCAGCAATCGGGGTTTAATTCCCGTTGATACCCTCGTCTCCGCTGAAGAGCTGAACTCGTTTTCGAGCGCGTCAATTGATGGTCGGAATGAAAGTTACAGGCAACCTTTGGTACGGACTGCGATGGCGCTAGCGTCCGCCAGCACAGGCGATTGTTCTGTAGTTCTATTGGGAAGTGTAGCCTCGGGAAAATACACCGATCACCTGCTGCCGATCATTGGCAGAAATTTACAGTTCCCTCTTGAATTCGTCGGACGGGGCGATATGAGCCGCGGCAGTCTCTTACTTAGAAGCGCAACCACCAATCAAATGCTGGATCACGCACCGGTTGCCGGAGCGACGCTTCGCGGGAAGCGTCCGCCAAAATTTATCTCGGTCCGGCGGGGATGAATGCAGCCACGAGATAATCTGGGGGAAGATTCCCAAAAACTCAGCACTCCGTTTCGCCGCGCTCTGAGTCCGACGACGAGGATGAAGCGTGTGGTCTCGCTCGCCTGGATCTGCATGCAACCACCGGCTGCCATCCATTCGAATTCCAGGAAAGATGGATCGAATAGTTCGGCTCTTAGCGATTATTTTGGGCGTGGCGGCTCTTAACCTTCCGCAACCGGTCGGAGCCCAGAGTGCTTCACCGCAGCCAACCGCTACGCCCGGAACTAGCTTGGACAATCCCTCGATCAATTCTCCTAATCAGCCGCCGACAGCAACGCCATCAAGCCCGAACCCGGCCACTCCATCGCCCAGCCTGAGCGATCCATTGGCGCTTGGTCGGGACAAGATTATTCGTCTCAAGATTTTTCTGGACCAACGCTCGTTTGGACCAGGCGAGATTGACGATCGTTGGAGCGGATTAAGCGCCAATGCACTGCGGCTTTTTCAGGCCGCGAACGGCGGTAGCGCGACCGGGCGGATTGACTCTCAACTGGATCAGGAATTAACCAGCCTCAATCCCATCTCTATAGCTTACCAGATCAAGCCGAGCGATTTAGCCTGGGTAGGCAAATCTCCACAGCGGCCGGTCGCTCAAGCTAATCGCAAATCTGTGCCTTACCCGTCGCTAGCCGACTTTGTGGCTGAACGTTTTCATACCAGCGTCGCCTTTCTAGCCAAGCTGAATCAAGGAAAGAATCTCAGCGGCCTGCACCCAGGTGACACTGTCCAAGTTCCTAATGTGCCTCCCATGGAGATTACGTCCCTTAAGGCTGCCGATGATATGCCGCCGAGACCGGAGCTGAAGAGCCGTAGGCTAGAGGTCGACACCAGAACCAGATTTTTGACCATAATGGAAGGAGAGAAAACATTGGGTGCTTTTCCCATCACGCCAGGATCAAAGGCGCTCCCGGCTCCGATTGGAACCTGGCAGATAGTCAAGATAACGATCTTGCCTTGGTTCCGGTGGGATAAAGCGATGTTACTGCACGGGAGACGAAGCAGCGATTTCTATAACATCCCGCCGGGGCCTAGAAATGAGGTTGGACTAGTCTGGATCGGGCTCAACAAAAAAGGAATCGGGATTCATGGAACGAACACTCCGGGCTCGATTGGCCGCTCCGCCAGCCATGGATGTATCCGGCTAGCGAATTGGGATGCGCTCCGGGTGCTTAACGCGGTCACCCAAGGTGTGATGGTAAAGATCAAGTGACCACACTTGATCGTGAGAGGTAAGAAGTGATTGGCGTGTTCGTTCCCGACGTTTGATAGGCGCGAAGCACTCTTAGAATTTAGCCTAGAGGCTTTCCTGAGTCGCGGCTTCGCTGCTGCGGCGGCTACCGCCGCCCTCTTCGCATCCATCGCGAACTTCATATGCGAACAGTGCAAGAGGCAGATCTGCTAGATGGTGAGATCTCGGGATTCTGCCGATCGGTTGCGGACGCTTGATTATTACGAGGACTAACTATGCCACAGCAATTAACTGGAAAAAGAGTAGCGATCGTCGTCACGGATGGATTTGAGCAGGACGAACTGGAAAAACCGAGGCAAGCGCTGGAGGAAGCTGGAGCCAAGACGGATGTGGTTTCACCCAAATCCGGTAAGGTGAAAGGCTGGAAATACACAGATTGGGGGACTGAGGTCGCCGTCGATAAAGAGTTGCGGCAGGCAGACCCTAACGATTATGACGCATTGATGTTGCCAGGTGGCCAGATGAATCCAGACAATTTGCGCATGGACAAGGGTGCTGTTCAATTCGTGGAGTCATTTGTTCGATCCGGAAAACCGATTGCCGCGATTTGTCACGGACCACTTACCTTAATCGAGGCAGGTGGAGTCAAAGGGCGGCGGTTGACTTCATTTCCGTCGATCAAAACTGATCTTCAGAACGCGGGCGCGGAATGGATCGACCAAGAGGTAGTAACGGATCATGGCTTGGTAACGAGTCGAAAGCCGGATGATATCCCGGCGTTTATCCAGAAGATGATTGAAGAGTTTCGCGAAGGTCGCCACGGCCCTCGATTGAAATCATTCACGCCGGCGACAGGAACGGGTAAGCCAGGCACGGTGAAAGAAGGAACCTTCGCCGGTACAAAAGAGAAATCGGATCGCCGGAACATCGGCAGTCAGGGAGGCGGCCAAAACTGAGAGAGAAAAATCTCACGGTAGAAAGAAAAAAGCGCAGCCGGTGGATCTGGGCTGGCCGGGTTTACTGTCTTACCTTTGCGCCTTAGCGACGGAGGAAGTCTGCTTTGCGTGAGATTTTCTCTTCTCTTCGCGCGTGCTTAGTCTTCGCGGGCGTGGAAACTCAGCCGGTGGGTTAGTAACTTCTACGGCCGTAAAGGGCTCTAAGATCTTGTATCGATGTTTGGCCCCTTTGGGCACGACCCAGGAATCGCCGGAATCCAGAAGGATGCGTTGGCCTTCGATGTAGAGCTCCGCCTTCCCTTCGATGACAAAACCAATGGTTTCATAGTCTCGCACGGTTTCAGGTTTGTCTTCGGCCGGGTGCTCCTTTTCCCAGAGCCGCATCGAGAGCTGCACCCCGGAAGCCAGATATTTCTGTCCGGCGGGTCCTTTTGGGGCGTAGGAAGAACTGACTTTGGTAATACTTTTGTCCGCCATTCGTGCAATCCCGCGAGTTTTCAGCGTTTGGATTTACCTGGTAAGTTCGCCTCTGAAATCCCGGCCGGACTTGCGGCACAGGCTCAACCGTGGTGCTTAGGTTCCACGTTGCGAAGTACTTCTTCCAATGCGGCCGGCACGAATGGCTTAGTAAGATGATGCTGATAGCCAGCCGCGAGGCTTCGTTTTACATCCACCTCACCGCCGAAACCGCTCATGGCAATTGCGTAGGCGCCAGTGTGAGGTCGGAGTTGCTTCATCAGTTCCCAGCCATCGACGTCCGGCAGCCCGATATCGCTTAAGATGACATCAAATCGGGTGAGATCGTTGCGGTCGAGCGCGGTCTTTGCATCTGGAACGACTGTCACTTGGTGACCCGACCGTTGCAGGAACAACGATATGAACGTGCCAGTGGCCTCGTGATTTTCTATGACCAGAATCCGTAAGGCGGTGCTCATTTTGCCAGCCGACGACGCGCAGCGTAGCACACTTGATCAATCTTTAGCGACCCCTTTCGTCAAGATCCAAGCTTTAAGAGAACCCAGAAAGCTGTTAATGAGAGTATCTGGCTGCCGATTGAGGATTTATCCTTGTGGCCTTTGTGGCCTTGCTGTGAATTTTTTCTGTCTCCGCGGTCTCAATAGGACCTTTCTTTGCATCCTTTGCGATCTTCATGTGAATGCGCATTCTCATTGCGAACGACGACGGAATTTATAGTCCGGGGATCATTGCGTTAGCGGAGGTTGCCACCAGATTCGGCGAAGTCCGGATCGTGGCTCCTGATGTTGAGCAGTCTTCGATGGGGCACGCGATCACCGCGAACCGGCCGCTGAACTATCTAAAAACCCGAGTCAAAGAATTCGAAGCGTATCGGGTCAATGGAACTCCTGCAGATTGCGTAGCTTTGGGACTACACCAATGGGGAGGGGCGGACTTAGTACTTTCCGGAATTAACCTTGGCCTGAACCTCGGTAGTGCGCTTTGGCATTCCGGAACCCTGGCAGCCGCTAAGCAGGCGGTGTTATCAGGAGCACGAGGTATCGCCTTCAGCACCCCGGCCGAGCATGAGGAGCCGGTTTTCGAAAAACTACAGCCTCACGTTGAGGCGGTACTGAAAGTACTGATCCGGCATCCGTCGTTGCAGCTCGTCAATGTCAACCTTCCGCCGGAGCCTAAAGGGATCCGTTGGACCCGCCAATCCATTCGTCAATATGACGGTCGGATGGTTCAAGGAAAGGATCCGATGGGGCGAGAGATTTACTGGTTCACCGTGATACCCGTTCGTGAAGCCGAAGAAGGCACGGACCGATGGGCGGTCGAAAACGGATGGATCTCTATCACACCGTTGCGCGTCGATCTTACGAACGACATCGAGTTAGCGAAACTGGCCGCAGCGCCCACGAGTGTGGAAGGTGAGAAGTGATTAGTGATTAGTGATTAGTGATTAGTGATTAGTGATTGGTGATTGGTGATTGATCGTTGGCGGCGCCCAGGCACTCATGAACGCGCACCCCTTTGTCGCTGCGAACCGCGAACCGCGAACCGCGAACAGTGAACAGTGAACAGTGAACGGTGAACGGTGAACCCCAAGTCGTCTAAACTGATATCCCGGCCCGGTTGGATCGATCGCCTTGGTCGCGATGGCACGGTTCGTCGTGGCCGCCCTGGGTGTTACCTGGATTCTGGATGGGCTTGTCATTTGGCGGCAAAACCCTAACCTCGCCTCATGCTCGGCCTTCCTCTGCGCATTTATTTGGCTACTCTCCTTCTGCCAAGCTTAGCCTCAGCGGCTGAACCGACCCGGCATTTGTGTTTCAGCCGCAGCGACGCAATTTGGCTGGCCAACCTCGATGGCACTGGTGCTCGCAAGATTGTGACCGGCGTCGATCCCGCTATCTCGCCGGATGGCGTCCGCGTCGCTTATACTGAGCCCGGAAAAGGGAGCGTTCGGCACATTGCGGTGATGGAACTCGCTTCCGGAAACAAGGCCGTCTTTGAAAAGCTGCCTAGCAACAACGCTTATGGGCCCGTCTGGTCGCCTGACTGCGAGCATCTCTTATTCAGGATCTACACCGGCGATCATTGGCGCCTCGGGTTAATCGGGACGGACGGTTCCGGGTTTCAGTTCGTAGGAGAAATCTCGCCCGCTAATCAAGACTTTCAATCGCCGGCCTGGGCCACCGACGGAAAAAGCATTTATGCTCAAGATCTAACCAACATTTACCAACTCGATTTGACCGGAAAAGTGTTGGCTCAATGGAAGATTTCCGATGCTTTGTCGAATGCGGACCTGAATAGTGGTGATCGGATCGAGCCTACCGAAGATGGCAAATCTCTGCTCTTCGATGCTGACTTGAACGAGGAGGGTCCGATCAAAGCTTGGGAAGGACCGCCGCCGGCCATTTTTCTTTTCGATATCAGTAGTGGCAAATCCCGGCGAATCTCACCGCCCAAAGTGTATGCGTGGGATCCCTGTTGGCTCAACGCTCAAGAGTATCTCTTCACCAGTACCGTCGACGGACGGCATTTCGGTATCTATAAGCTCTCGTTGACCGGGAAAAGCCCCCAGCTCGTCGTGAGCAACGCCTCGTCGGTGACGGTGTCAGCTCGTTAGCGAACTCCCGACACCAATCATTGGTTACTCCGGTCTCCATCAAACGCGTGTGTCCCTGGCCAACGCACGGCGCGGCTCAAATCCGGCGCGATTTACCGAAGGAATTAGCCATACCCTCGGCGCGCCGAGACCCGCCCGCATCGCTACGCGATGCGTTGCGGGCGTGGTTTTCGCCCTAGCGACCTTTCACCTTTCACCGCTCAACTGCTTCGATCGCGGAGAGGCCAGGCTTCGCACTACCGCCAACAGCTCCGCGGGTTCGACCGGCTTCGGTAGATGGTTCTGAAAGCCGGCACGGATCGCTTCGGTACGATCTTCCAGCCGCGCGTAGGCGGTCAAAGCTACCGCGGAGACCGCACTTTTTTGAGGATCACCTAAGGTACGAATGCTGCGGATCAGGGTGTATCCATCCACGTCCGGCATGCCAATATCGCAAATCATGACGTCGACCGGCTTACTCAGAAGCTGGTCCATTGCTTGGTTTGCCGATGCCGCCAAGTATACCGTTGCGCCGGTTGATTCCAGCAACACTCTCAGCAGATTGCGAGCATCCGGCTCGTCGTCAACCACCAACACGCAGACATTGTCCAGAGAAATAGTAGGAAGCGTCGGAAGTTCGCGTGTCCTAGACTTGGGATGTTCGCGTTCCGTATCAGGCGGCGGATGGAAGACCGTCAGTGGCAGATCGATAGTAAAGGTCGCGCCTTTCCCAATCCCGCCGCTCTTGGCCCGCACATTGCCGCCATGCAATTCGACCAGGTTTTTGACGATAGCGAGTCCCAGGCCAAGGCCGCCATGGCGTCGGGTCGTGGAGGGGTCCGCTTGTTGAAAGCGATTGAAAACGTAAGGTAGGAAATCAGGTGAAATCCCTTCGCCGGTATCGATAACGCTCACTTCCACATGCGAGTTCACCCGCTCTAGCACTACCTGAACGCGTCCACCTTTCGGGGTAAACTTGATGGCGTTGCTGAGGAGATTCCAAAAAATTTGCTGTAGCCGACTGGGATCCCCAGAAACCGAATCGTTAAGTGGGTCAATCACGGTCTGAAGACGCACGCCTTTTGCAGAGGCACTGGCGCGCATGGTGTCAATGGCTTCGAGGACAACGGCCGGCAGGTCGAGCGGTTGAACGTCAAGACGAACCTTGCCGGAGATGATGCGGCTCATGTCCAGCAGATCTTCGATAATCTGGGCCTGAACCCGAGCGTTGCGGTCGATCGCGTCGAGACCTTGGGTCAATTCCGCGTCTAGATGTTGCCGTGCCCGAAGAATCGTTACCCAGCCTAGGACCGCATTCAGCGGAGTTCTCAGCTCATGGCTGAGGGTTGCGAGAAACTCGTCTTTGATTCGGCTGGCTCGCTCAGCCTCCGATCGCGCTACCCGCTCGCTTTCCAACAGCCGCGCTTTGTCGGCGTTAGCTGCTTCTGTGGCTTGCTGGGCCTCTCTTAAGGCTGCGTCTGCCAACTTTCGGTTGGTTATATCGCGAGCAATCTTTGATGCGCCAACCACCTGACCGGAGCCATCCTTGATTGGAGAGATCGTCAGGGAAACGTCTAGTGGTCTACCGTCTTTAGTTACGCGGACGGTCTCGAAATGATCGAATCGGTCGCCTCGCCTCAAATGGGCAAGAATTTCCTCCTCTTCGCCCTGACGGTCCGAAGGAATGAGTCGCATGATCGATGTGCCAATCATCTCTTCGGCCGTATAGCCGAATATCCGTTGGGCGCCTTGATTCCAGCTTGTAATGATGCTGTTTAAGTCCTTGCCGACAATGGCATCATCCGAATTGTCTACGATTGCGGCTAGGCGTCGGGCGATCAGCTCTGACTGATTGCGTTCAGTTACACTTCGGAAACTCCACACTCTTCCTGCTATGTCCTCGTCAACTAAGATGACTTCAGAGTATCGCTCGGTCTCGCCGCCATCAGCTAGTTTAAGCAGATCAAAACTTTTCTGAGTCGAGCTTTCGATTTCAACAATACGAGCGAGGTAATGTTTTGGGTCTTTTAACTGTACGGCGATACAAGCCCGAACTTTCTCGGCATCACGCAGCGCGATTAGGTCCTCCGATATACGCCACATTTCCAGAAATTTGCCATTCCAGCCGGTGATCCGGCCCGCTTCGTCTACCGCTAAAATCCCGTCCGCGGTCGCTTCCAAAGTGGCCCGAGTCACCGCTAGAGCGTATGAAAGTTCGTTGACACCTTCCTTGGAGCGTCTGCCGGGCATTTTAGTCTTTATTCAAGGCCGCTGCACTGGTTGTTAAGCAGTCCTCCCTGGTCTCGGACCCTGCTTACTCGCTCAATGCGAACATTAAGTAACAAACTTGCGCTTTAGCACGATGCAAAGGGGAATTTTCGAGCTTACCGGTCCATCGGGACGTTCCCGAGACTCGTTTGCCAGACTCATACGTTAACATTTCGCCTGAGGCGAAATTAGAGGTCGTATCGGCTACGACCAATTAATTAGGCAAAATCGATCTAAAAGGGAAAGAGGCGTTGCATCGGATTTTTAAATTTCACCAGGTGAATTCAATTTTTAGCCGGGAGGTCAGCTTATGCTCATTTTTGGCAATTCACACAAGTACCCTGATGATTCGGAGGACTCGTTTATTATCGAGAATTTGTCGGCTTACTGCATATTATGGCTGAGCCGGCAGAGCGAAGCGCTCGGTCAAACCAGAACGGTTATCTTACAACACATATTGAAGGAGTGGTTTGCTACTCACGTTGAAGCTATGCCCGATAATGCTGACGCGTATCTTCCTGAAATCGCTCGCGTGGCAGTATCCGAGTTCATCCTTCGGCACCAAGTAGAATTTCTACATATCGGTTCGATGAACTAGGGGCAAGCGGAGTTATGGAGGGATGGAGTGATGATTCGTCCTCCTAAGGAACACGGCGTCGCATGCCCAAGGCCTGGAGGGGAGCCGCTTTACAAGATGGCAGCTCTATCGGTTAGCAGCAGGCGGCTCCCGGGAATGACCCAAGGCAAGGTTTTGCCCAAGGCGTCTATTTCGTGCGGTGGCTACAACGGCTCATAGAACTGCCACACCTCGAGACGTTCCCGGGAGCCGCCTGCTAGCAACCCATAGAGCTGCCATCCTACAAAGCGGCTCCCTCCAGGCGTTTCGTCCGACACGAGAAAGCGACGCCCAAAATCTCAGCCTGGAGCTGTTAGATTCTGAGAAAGCAGAGCGAATAGAGCTTCGGGTGCTATGGGTTTTGTTAGGTGGTAATCGAATCCGGCCTCCCGCGTCCGGCTCCGATCTTGCTCAGTCCCGTAACCCGATAAAGCGATAATAACCGTACCCGCGGTTGCGGGAATACTGCGGAATCGACGAGCAATTTCGTAACCATCAATTTCCGGTAAGCCGATATCGAGGATTATAAACTCGGGAGAAAAACTTGGGGCAATCTCGAGTGCCGCCGTCCCGTTGCGCGCCGTGGCGACCTCGTAACCTTTACTTCGGAGAAGCGCCGCCAGCATGGTGACGGAATCTTCGTGATCATCCACCACCAGGATGCGTCGACGGGGCGTCGGCTGAACGGGGGTCGGCTCACCTGCCTCCTGTGGTCGCTGGGTCTCCAGAACCGGATCGAGCGAGACTGGAAGTCGCACAATGAACTCACTACCACGCCCTGTGCCCTCACTGTGTGCTTCGACGGTCCCGCCATGCATTTCGACGAGCCGCCGCACTAAGGTAAGCCCTATTCCCAATCCACCATGACTCCGATCTGAGGAGCGGTTTCCTTGGACGAATAAATCGAAGATGTGCGGCAATACCTCGGGATCGATGCCAGCGCCAGTATCACGCACCCGCACCACAACATTTTTGTTTTGGTCAGCCGGGTTCGGGACTTCCAAACGTAAGGAGATAACCGCGCCATTGTCGCTGAATTTGCCTGCGTTATGCAGAAGGTTTCCGAATATCTGTTCAAGCCGGGTGTCGTCGGCTTCAAGATAGATTGGTTGTTCCGGAATAGAAAAGTCAAAGGTTTGCCCTTTGCTTTGCAGATGACTTCTGCTCGACTCCACCGCCTCTCTCAGTATGGATACCAACTCAACCCGGCTCTTCCGCAACTCGATCTTATCTTGCGTGATTCGAGAGATATCAAGCAGGTCATCAATCATCCGAGTTAGATGTTTGAGTTGCCGCTGCACCACTTTTCGAGCGTCTGCGAAGTAGCCCGCATCGACGCCCGGAGTAGCCAGAATCTCCACCGCAGTGGCTAGGGGAGCTAACGGGTTACGAAGCTCGTGGGCCAGCATGGCCAGAAACTCATCCTTATTCCGATTGGCGCGGGCCAACTCTTCGGTGCGCCCGATCCGTTCCGCCGTGGCCACCAGAACCGATTGTTGTTCCTCGCGCATCGTGACGTCTTCGATCGCTAGGAGAATAAGAGGATTCTGTTCTTCATCCTGCAATAAGCGGCGCGCATTGAGCAACATGATCCGACGTCCCAGGTCGGCGAATTCTTGCGTGATGGCATAGTCGGTAAAGCTCTCATCTTTTTGCAAAATCTGCTGCAGACGCAGCCGCAGATCAGGGTTGTTCCACTGGCCCTGCCCGATGTCGTGAAAAAAGCGATTCTCAGTGTTCTCGGGTGTCAACTGAAAGAGATCATAGAATGACCGGCTGGCAGCTTGTATGCGGAGGTTGGCATCGAGCACTACCAGCGGCTCTCGCATCGTTGCCACAATGTCCTCGGCCAGACGTTTTGCGCGCTTGATACTGTCAATGTCAACCACCGTCAGAATTGCACCATCTATCTTGTTATCCAAGGTTCTATAAGGATATATCCTTAAGGAGAACCAATGCCCCAAGTAGTCACGGAATTCGCGTTCTCGGTCACTGATTTTATCGATCGTTTCCATCAGTAACAAACCCAGGTCGGGCACCATGGCGCCCAATTGCATATGGGCAATCGGACGGCCCAAATCGGCGGCGGACAGATTGAGCATCTTTTCGGCCTGCTTAGTCACCCGGCGTATCCGCAAATCCCGTCCTACCAGGATAAACGGCGTCTCAACGTTATCGAAGATGTTATTCAGGTCGTTATTTAATAGATTTAATTCCAGATTCCGGTTGTTCAGTTCATCGTTAACGGTGGCCAGTTCTTCGTTGCTGGATTCGATCTCTTCTTTCGATGTCTCAAGTTCTTCATTGACGCTCTGCAGTTCTTCGTTGGCAGACTGCACTTCTTCATTGGCCGACTGTAAGTCTTCGTTGGCAGCTTCTTGTCGCTCGATCACTGACTGCAAGTGGTCGCGAACCGCCGCCAGCTCCTGGTGCAGTCGCTCGATCTGTTGCTCGGCGGTCACCGATCTCACGGAGCCATTTCCTTCTGCTCCGGATTCTTCGAGTCCGGCTTGATTGGCCTCCAGGGGAGCAACCGTTAGATTGGCAGGCTCAACAAACAGGATCAGAAAACCACCCTCGTTAGGGCGAATGCCATTAATGGGGACAACTTCAACGGTTACACTGCGAAATCCGCCGTTGATTTTTACCTGAAGGTTCTCTTGTCGGACTAGCACTCGCTCGTTTCCGGCCTTGATAACCGCTGCGTGCACTCCGGGTAACAGGCCCTCTCGCAGCATTCGCAGAAGGTTCAGGGTCGCTCTACCGGGTGCCGCGGCCAGGTAGGGACTGGTGTCACCACGAAATTGGAGGACTTCAAGATCCGAAGAGATCAGCATGCTAGGCGGAGCATACCTAGCCAGAAGAATCCGGTCACCCTCGCGGTACAACTGAGTCCGTTCCAACTCGCGTGGAGGGAATTCCATCGGCTCAAAATTGGATTGCACCACGGACGATCGTTGCAATCGGAAGCCGACCTCACCGGGGCCTGAGCCTAGCCGCTTTTTGTAAATCTTATGTTTGGAATCTTGGACCTCAAAGAAATCACGATTCGAGCCTATCGTCTCCGAAGCGCCTAACCAAAGAAAGCCGCCCGGATTAAGCGCGTAACGGAGAATGGGCATCAGGTATTGTTGCAGCACCGGCTGAAGATAAATTAGCAAATTACGACAGCTTACCAGGTCGATTCGAGCAAACGGTGGATCGGAGAGAACGTTATGCTTGGAGAAGACGCAAATCTCGCGAATCGATTTGCTGATCCGGTAATTTCCCTCGGCTTCGTTAAAAAAACGGCGTAAGCGTTCTGCGGAGATATCCTGGGCGATGTATTTCGGGTACGCGCCGACCCGCGCTTTTTGGATGCTGGCTTCATTTAAGTCAGTAGCAAAGATCTGAGCGGGTATTTGTACGCCGGTGGACTCAGCAAATTCTACGAATGCGATAGCCAGCGAATAAGCTTCCTCCCCGGTTGAACAGCCGAGCGACCAGATCCGAATCGGTCTCTGAGGAGACTTATTTTTTACTAATTCAGGAAACACCTCTGTTTTCAGCGCCTCGTAACTATTCGGGTCACGAAAGAACCTGGTGACATGGATGAGAATGTCCTGGAAGAGAGCTTCTACCTCACCCGGACGCTGCCGCAGAAAACGTGCATAGTCAGTAAAGCTTTCGATCTTGCGTAGCACCATCCTGCGAGCGATGCGACGGCGAAGTGTCGTAGCTTTGTAGTTAGTAAAGTCGATGCCGGTGGCGGCTTGCAGTATCTTAACCACGTCGACCAGGTTCAGTTGATTCATCGCCTCTTCGGAACCAGGCGAAGGGCCTACCAACCTAGAGCGGGCGATGCGGGTAATTTCCTGGCCTATTTCTTCCGGCGACAGCACAAAATCTACGCAACCCGAGGCGATGGCGCTCCGCGGCATGCTATGGTGCTGGGCTGAGGAATCCTGGGCAAAAGTAATTTCTCCTTCGGCTTTAATTCCCTGCAAGCCGATGGTCCCGTCAGTACCCGTGCCGGAAAGCACGACCGCGATGGCTAAATGCTTCCGGTCTTCCGCCAGTGAGTGCAAGAACAGATCAATCGGCCGATGCTGCCCATGCATGTCTCGCGCTGTGAGTTGGAGCAATCCAGCAGAGATTATCATGTCTCGTCCCGGCGGAATGACATAGACATGGTTCGGGCGGACCGGACTATCATTTTTGCCTTCGGTCACCGGCATCCGCGTAGTTCGAGACAAAATTTCAGCCAGGCTACTGGGGTAATTTGGCGCCAAGTGCTGGATTAAAACGAAGGCCATGCCGGTGTCGGCGGTTACGTTTTGTAGTAATTGGGTAAACGCATCCAGGCCCCCTGCCGAAGCACCCATACCAACAACGGGAAACTGTAAACCCGTCTCAGATGTGTGATCACCGGTTATGGAAATGGTTTGCGAGTCGGACCCGGTTTGGCGAGCCTTCTTTCCACGTCCGCGCGGCTTTCGTTGAGCCATAGCTCATTTATTCCTAGGTAGTCCAAGTGTCTCATTGCGGTTGACTGAAACGGGACCGCAAAGAGACGATGAATCGCCGCGTTCAGTTGAAGATCGAATCTTCGCTTGAGCACAGAGAGGCGCGCAGCCGATCTTCATCTTCGTCAAACCTCGACTGTCCAAAACCCTCGCAAAACGGCCTTGCCTTTGCAATCAATATTCGCGAACCGAGGCGCAGCCGACTTGCGTGTGGCTTTCGTTATCACAAAGTGCTTGGAGGTTTTTGAAGAGAATCTATCTTGGTTCTCTTATTCTGTAACTCAACCATCGCCTCCAAGTGAAATTGCTCCTCATCGACGGCCATTACTATGTTTATCGCTCGTTTCACGCCATCCAGAACTTGACGAACTCGAAGGGAGAACCCGCCAATGCGGTGTACGGATTCGTTAAGACGGTCCGAAAAATGATTAAGGATGTGCGCCCGGAACTAGCAGCGGTTTTTTGGGACGAGGGGATGCCTCAGAAAAGAGTGACTTTACAGCCGGCGTACAAACAGCAGCGTGAGGCGATGCCCGATAAAATGATCCCGCAGCTCGATTTCATCCAGTCTTTTTGCGGCGCCATGGGGCTAGTCTCAATTGCGAAACCGGATACAGAAGCCGATGACCTGATGGGCTGCTACGTCATGGAGGCTCGCAAGGCTGGTTTGGATGTCGTCCTAGCGACCAATGACAAGGATCTTTTTCAGCTCGTGGACCCGCAGGTAACGGTCTATTCCACCAACAAAGCAGACCTAAGGCACCCGAAAGACTCCCACGCGTTGTTGGGTGAAGTTGAGGTCACGCGGAAGTGGGAGGTTCCTCCGTACCAGATTGTGGAGCTATTGGCCCTGACCGGGGATACTGTCGACAATATCCCGGGGATCGAAGGGATCGGACACAAAACCGCGGCAAACTTGATTCGGCAGTTCGGTACGGTTGAAAATCTGCTGCAGCATCTGCCAGATGTGAAAAATGAAAAACTGAGGCTCCGGCTACAGCAGGCAGAGAAGCAGATTCGGGAGAATCGCCAAATGGTCCAATTGGAGCTGGATCATCCATTGCCTGTTGAAGTCTCCGACCTGCAAATCAGGCCTAATTATCCTGAATACATTCGCGGGCTTGAGAAATACGACTTCAAATCGCTGGTACCGGAGGTGCAAAGAGAAGCAGAGAATATAGTGTTAGGACAGGGAGAATTACCGTTGTAGGTCATAAGTTATACGTTTTAGGTTATAAGTTAAAAGCTCGGGCTTGTGCGTCCGCTAGACACCTGCGCCACGCCTATCCCGAAGGGATTGAAGGACTCAGCCTGGGGTTTTAACCCCAGGTACATTCCAAATTACGACCCGCCCTGAAGGGGCATCCAAATCGTCCTCGTGCTTCCGCCTTCGCCCGAGCCCTTGTTGTGGAGCGCGCCTCGCTTGCGAGGCCGACCTTGAGCGGCGTCCATCATAGAGCGATGGCTACGGCGGACAAGCCGTGCTCGTCCTCGTGCTCGATAAGTGGGGTTGGGTAGCGGAGCGTTGGAGTATTGCCACCTGTCCGAATTGCACCCGCACGCGGGGTTGGGGATGCTGAAGGGGCGGAAGAAGCCTGTTCGAGCGCCGTGTTGAAGGCGAGTTCGGCAACGATTCGTATGCCGCCCCTTCAGCATCCCCAACCTCGCGGTCGCGAGGTGCAATTCCGACTTGGCGCAGTACTCCAACACTCCCGCACTCCATCACTCCGCGTGGCCAGATTCGAGGACGAGGACGACGACGAGGACGAGGACGAGGACGAGAACGAAGCGCCTTGTGAGGGCGGGCCTTCTCTAACTCCTATACCTGGGGTTAAAACCCCAGGCTGAGTCCTTCAATCCCTTCGGGATAAGTCCGGCGGAGGCTTAGTCTAGCGGACGCACAACCTCGGACTTTCAACCTAAAACTTATAACCTAGAACCTAAAACTTATAACCCTAAATCGCTGGTCTCGATCTCGGCGAAAACGTAGCCGATAAAAATATCTGCTTCGACACGGAGCGGCAGTCTGTATTCGTCATCGGAAAGCCAACCGCGGCCGCTTTTAAAGCGCTTGTAGGTTCTCAGCTGGAGATGTTGATCGATGGTTTTGAAATTGAATTCGATCTTTATCGCATTGCGATCAGTTTGGCCGATATGGATTCGTTCCCGCCCAACGACCTTTATCGTTCCCAAGTACGCCGCGTTGTTAGCATACACTACCATGATCTCCCTTTCGCCGTCCGTGAGCGCCTGGCTGCGAAGCCAGAGTAGTGCGGTTTCCAAGCTATACACCGGGTAGAAGTCCAAGGTTCTGGGTTTTGGCGAGTCCTTGGCCGGGGTCACCTCGCGGAGGCTGCTCACGGACTTGGCGTTAAATTCAATGGTGGTATGCACGGTTTGAGCGGCATACTTCTCGTCCTGCACGATGTGGATCGGTAGGAAGCTATCGTGCTGGGAAACGCACTCATGGTCAATGTCGCACTTGAACAGGGTCCGCGCGAAGCCGGTGGTGCCGCCCGACGCCGTCGTTTTTGTGGTACCGTCTTTATTGACTAGACGCACATCAGCCTCCGCGGCCGTGATTCCGCTCCAACCGAAACGGTAGGTAAGATGTATGTTTGGAGTAGTGGGAAAATTTCCGGGACCCTTACTAGTGGTCACGGAATTTGCCCAGGAAGGGGCAGTCTCCTCGCCGTAGGCTGCGGAGATCGCCAAGGCGGCAGCCAGGATTAAACCCAGGCTCCGAATAGTAAAAATCCGCAGATTACACAGAGTTCGTTCTATGGTCGCATCACGTGGGCGACCAATGGAAACCGTTCCGCTGGTGTTAAGGTCTCTAGCCATCTGGTAGTAATCGACCTCAAAAAGTAATCTGCGTAGTCTGAGTAATCTGTGGATCTTTACTCTTATTTGGATTTTGGATTAGTAGCTTCATTTAGGAACCAATCGTTCAATAGTGTTCGAAGGCAGCCAGCCCACTAGCCCCGCAGCAGTCCGGCACAAAGTCCATGCGCCTCGCTCCGACAACAGACGCACCGATTCACCGAGCCCCAGAGTCACGGTAACCCGGGATCCATTGGCCGGCCCATAACGCACATCGACCGAAGGATTAATAACGACGGCCAAGTCGGGGGATCTGGCGCCATCACCAACCCAGAAGGCGATGCCGAGGCAGACCGCTGCACACGGGATGGCAACGGCAAGAACGATTTTTGAAACCGGGCGAAAACGGGGCCAAATGAACCATAAATAACCGCCGTAAACGAACATCCAGAAGAAGACCGATCCACCTAACATCCAGACGTTAGGATAATTCGCAAACCAGCTGGCTAGCGTCTCTTCGTCTGGTTCGACACCGGCCGCCTGCAAAACGAGGTGAAGATTTTGTTTAGCGGGTTCGAACCCGGGAGCCAGGGCCAACGCTCTTTTGAAATTCAGCACCGCTCGGCCTTTGTCATCGAGCTTTAAGTACGTGTTGCCTAGATTATAAAATATTTCAGGACTTACGTTCCCGGTCGCGACCAGCTGCGAATAGTCCGCCCGCGCTTGTTCGAACTTGCCTGCCGCGAACTCTTGATTCGCCTGATTCCAGAGCAGAGGATCTCCGTTCGAGTTCTCAATGGCGATCAACAGTCCTAACCATCCAACGAGCAACCAGTTCACGGTGTGTTTTCCCACTCGCGCAGGGTTTCTCTGATTCCGATCCGATCCATGGGGGTGATAGATGAGAACCGGTGCGCGTAGACAAAATCGCTCCGTTTGGCGACCAGCTCTAACAACCTCGCTCGCAAAGGATCTGGTACATTTCTCCGCTGCACGGCTTCTACGGCGGTAATCTGTCGGGTCGGCTCCGGCGATCGGAGAAGGAAGTCCACTTCGATTAGCCGAGTTGCTGCGCACAGCACGCTCTCGTCGTCGTGACTATTTAGGCCGCGGTAGAGCCGGCGACGCTCGCGGCGAAGCGCCCTGGTCGCGGCGTGTTGGGTGTTCCAGGCGCGCCACCACTGGCTGAAACCGATTGCAAGCAATCCGATAACCGCAATGGCTTGCACGACCCAAAACCAGGTCTGTTGATGAACCGTGGCAAAACCGGTACCCGCTGAGAAGTGACTGACATTACCAGCGCCGCTGACAGAGGGACCGGCTGCCGGCTGGGAGCCTGGCTGAAGAGGTGAGGGGCTGGTAGTTGGCAGCATCGATGGCCCAGACACTACCACCGGTTTCGGCTCGGCCTTGAGAGTGACATACTTCTCCGCGGCAGGATCAAAATAGGAGAACGTGACGCCGGGGGTGCGGGTCACTGGCTCCTGAGGAATGAGGACGTAGGCAAACGCTTTGATCGCGCTGAGTCCAACCTCATCCAGAGGGGTTACCTCCGTGGCTGGCGGATGAGCGTTCCAGGCCGGCATCGAGTCTAGGTGTGGAGCCTGCACCCGATCGAAATTTCCTAAGCCTTTGATTTGCACCTGAAAAATAACTGGGTCGCCCACCTTGCTCCGTTCAGGTCTAACCGAGCTTTCCATAGTAAATTGGCCAACACCGCCGCTGAAATCGGCAGGGCGACCGGCCTCCGGTAGCGGCTTAATTTCGATGGAGCCGCTATTGGTCTCCACCTTTACATCTTTTCTCTCAAATGCGTTAGACGGACTCCCAAAGGGACTCTGTTCGAAAAAGTCATCGAATCCGGGCGAGCTCTGAGTAATGGGTAAGTGAAGAAGGAATTCTTGATAGGCCGAAGGGAGCTCTAGCCGGCCGGCATGTACACCGGTTATGGCGGTTCGGTAAATTAGAAGTCGATACTTCTTGCCGTTGACCGTCTCCTCTTTTTCTACGGGATCGGGATATTTCTTAGTAACGAATCCGTCGCCATCGATGATAGGAAACTGGCCTTGGGGATAAGGCTGGTACCAGATCCGGCGATCGAAATAAAAACGGAGTTCGATTGGAACGGGCTCTCCAACGAAAGCCGAATCCTTGGGAATAACGAGCTCCCCAAAATACGGCTTGTCCGGCTGGGTCCCCTGGTTATTGGGCCCTTTCCTCGTGACCTGGAGCGTAAGTTCATTGGTATAATAAGTCTTTCCATCAATGGTAATTGGGACGGACGGTATCGTAAAAGTTCCTTCGGCCGACGGCGTTACCAGATAGCTAAAGATCGAGCTGAATGAGGGTTGGCCATTGATCACCTGGTACCTCGTAGATTGCCCTGCCATTTCGACTTGCAGGTGGTCCGCCTCCACGTCCGGCGGATCGATGACCCTGGCATTCTGAATCTCGATCTGCATTTCAACGGGCTGCTCCACGGTCGTCGCAGCTACCGAAAGATTTGCGCGAATCACCGGTTCTGCACCGAACGCCGACAACTGCAGCAGCACGGAGAAAAAGGCAAAACCGCAGATGAACGCAGATAGACGCAGATGAAACGATCCACGGATCACACTGAACCTGTTGTGCCGTAACGTCGGCTGAAGCGGACCGAACAGATTCCGGTTTGGGCTTGTGGTCATGCTTACGCTAAAGTCAAACCCTTCTAGTAAGACGCGATTATTGCCCCGGATGTGTTTAGGCTGCCGGCCAAAAATCTGCGTATATCTGCGTTCATCTGCGGTTGGATTCCGTTTTCTTATCTTCGCGTCAATTCGTAGCTTGTCCGACGAAGCATGGGTTCTCAAGGGATGGTTGGTCCAGCGTTTGCGAAGTCGGATCCATTCGTGGTTGATTTCACCAATCTCGGGTGATGGCTCTTTCGCGTTTATGATGGGATAGATTCACGTGGTCTTCTTCACCGCGAAGTGAATCCAGGAGGCCCATCGCTTCTTCCCGGTTCATTTTTCCATCCTGGGTCGATTGGCTATCTTGACTACCGGGCGGGTTGGCATCTCGCGGTTGGATCTCTCTCAAGTCACCGTCTTTGTTCTTGGGAGTTGAATTCGAATTTTCGCTCCCGCCACTGTTATTTTCTTCAGGCGCAGAATTCCCTTGGTTAGGCTGATTTTGGCGCTGCCCCGATTTCCCGGAATCAGTCTGGTTCTGAGGACCGCTTTTCTGTCGTTGTCCGCCAGTTCCGCGCGAACTTTGCTGCTGTTGTTCGACCCGTTTTTGCTGTTCTGCTTCTTTGATTCTTCGCAGCAGAAGATCCAGGTTTTTCTTCACCGCGGCATCATTGGGATCAATGTCCAATGCCTGCTCGTAAAGGTACTTGGCGTCGTAGTAATTCATTAACTGCCGCTCAACGTCTTCTTGATTGTCGCCGGCCTTGAACAAAGCGTTACCACCGTTGTAATAGGCATTCTCTCGCTGCGTCGGGTTCGGGCTGTTCATCGCCTCAGAGTAATTTTCAAAAGCCTGATCGAACTTATCCAACCGGTAAGCGGCATTGCCTGCGTTGAGATTCAGAAGCGGATCGTGCGGATGCGTCTTTAGCTCATCCTGCCACAAGTCTAAAGCGGCCTCGTAATCGCCGCTGCGATAAAAGTCTAGCGGGCTGGCGCCTTGACCGACGCTTAAGAGGGCGAAGGAGAAGAGCAGCATGGCGGTCGATGGCCGAAGCGGCGCCGAGGCTCTCCTCAGCCGATCGGCGGTGACCATGGCGATGAATAGAAATAGCAATCCGATCGCTAAGGGCCATTGATACCGTTCTATTGGTTTGGTTAGTGAACGATTCGTCAGATTGGCGTCTCCTAAGTGTACGAGGCTCTCGGTGAGCGCTCGGCTCGCGGTTGTAGAGGTAAGCCGTACGTAGAAACCGCCGGTGCTCTCGGCGATCGTTTTCAGCCGCGCCTCATCTAACTTGCTGGTTACGACCTCTCCGTCTCGATCCCGGAGCACTTGCCCATTGGGTAGCGTAATTTGAGCTCCGTTAGGCGAGCCGATACCAATCGTGAAAATCCGGATCCCGGACTGGGCCGCTTTGCGCGCCGCTTCAACTCCATCTTCATCCAGTTCTTCCCCATCGGTTAGCAGCACTAACGCCCGCAAGGATTTACCTTTCTGACCGAGCGCCAGTTCCGCCGCGCGGATGGCGGCCGCAATATCGGTTCCGCCTCGAGCAATCGTGTTCGTATCCAGGTGATTTATGGCATCGATCACCGTTTCATGGTCGACAGTCAACGGCGCCTGAACGTCGGCTTCGCCCGCAAAGGCGATCAACCCGAAACGCTCTTCCGGCAGCGCAGCAATCAAATCTTCGGCGACCAATTTGGCTCGCCCTAGCCGGTTCGGTGAAACGTCACCAGCCAGCATGCTGCGGGAAGTATCGATGGCGATCAGGATGTCCCGTCCATGGAAGGAGACCGTTTCTTGGGTTACACCCCATTGTGGCCGAGCCAAAGCCAGGACAAAGAACGTGCTGGCCAGCAGCAGACAAGCCTGGCGAACCATTCTCAGCCAATTCACCGGAGAATCGACCAAGCGAGAGAGCAGATCCGGAGATAGCAGCTTTTGTAGGCGCTTACGCGCTAACCGGTTCCCATTCCACATGAGAAATGCCAGCACGGGAACTAAGAGAAGCCAAAGCAATTCTTCCGGAACACCGAACTTCATGGGATCCTCCTCCAAACCGTTTCTCCCAGCACCGTAGAAATCCCAATCAGGCTAAGACCGACGCCGACAAACCACGGAAACAGATCTTCATAGTTTTCGATCTTTTGAACGCTGGTCTCCGTCTTCTCCAATCGATCGATGGAAGCGAAGATGTCCTGCATGCTGCGAGTATCAATGGCCCGAAAGAATTCGCCGTGGCCAATTTTTGCGATCGTCCGGCAGGTGTCCTCTTGAAAAGGCATATATTCTTCGGTGTAGAATTTGTTACCGAACCGGTCGGTTTCCGGGAAAGGAACCAACCCGTTCGTTCCGGCGCCGATGGTGTAGATGCGGATACCGATTCCGGCTGCCGCTTCGGCAGCAGTGAAAGGAGGGACCTTGCCGGCGTTGTTATCTCCATCGGTGAGTAAGATGATGACCCGGCTCTTTGCCTTCAAGTCCCGAAGACGGTTGGCGGCACTTACTAAAGCCGAGCCGATGGCGGTGCCATCCTCAGTCAGCCCGATTTGCAAGCGGCTCAGGTTAGCCAGCAGCCAATTGTGATCCAGAGTCAAAGGACTAACCAGGAACGGGCGGCCGGCGAACGCGATGATGCCGATGCGATCATTGGGCCGGTTTTGAATAAACTTCTCGGTGACCTGTTTTACCACCTCGATCCGGCTGGCTCGATCTCCGCCGATACTGTAGTCCTCCGCTAACATCGACCGGGAAACATCGAGTAGAATCATGATATCGATGCCACTTGCACGTATTTCCGAGCTAACTACTCCGGACTGGGGCTTTGCCAGGCCCAAGACCAGAGAAGCAGTGGCGGCATAGATCACGAGCTTCTGTGCCAAAGGAACTATCGATCGGCGTAGTTTCATCCCGTGTTCGAAGATGCGGGCCGGTGCGTAGCGCACCGTGGCAGGAGTTGCTGACTGCTGCCACACCCAAAGCGTGGGCAGGATAAGCAGTAAAAGTAACACCCAGGGTTCGGCAAAACGAAATTCCATGGCTAGTCTACGGCGCCTGCTCTATCAGGTTCGTCGCTTGCTCAACCAGGCTGGAGCGCTCTTCCAGGGGATTGGCGTGAGCAAACTTAATTTGGTCGGCGCTCGATAAAAAACGCTGGAGGGAGCCTTTCTGGACTGGATCGAGGCAATTCGTGGTCGCGAGTTCAACCAGAAATTCCTGGGTTGTCCGGCTGACTGTCTTAAGCCCGTACTGCTGCTCGACGAATGTGCGGACAATGGTAGAGAGACCGACGGCGGTATCGTAAGAGCTGGCACTCTCGGCAGCGGCTCTGACTTCGTTCAGCCGAACTCGAGCGGTTTCTCGCGGCAGCGGCACAGGCGTCACCTTCGGTCTTGCCGTGGGCCAGAAAAAGTAGGCGAGCACGGCCAGTACCAGGAGTAGCGCGATAATCGCAATGCTCCAGACGGCATTATCGCCGACAAACGGACCTCGGATATCTTCGATGGTCTCGCGGGTAACAGTCAGGGCAACAAAAATCATCCACCTCGTTTAAGTCTCTGTTCGCGATGCTGAAAAAAACTATGCAGGATGGGAAAATAATCCTTATCCGTGCTCAAAGGCAAAAAATCGATGGCTTGTCGGCGAAAGATAGCATCTCTTCGGTCACGACGCTCACTCACAATCCGGGCAAACTCGCGTTGCACTTTCTTACTGGAAAAGTTCGCTTCAAACGTGTGGCCGGTTTCCGGGTCTTCGATGCGCACCAGACCTGCCGGCGGCAACTGCCATTCGCCGGGGTCTTCGATTGGGACTGCAATGAGATCGTGACGTTTACTGCAAACTGAAGCCGCCCGTTCGAAATCCAGATTTTGAAAATCTGAGAAGAGGAAAACCACCGCTCTCCTGGTGGCGACCCGGTTGACGAACTCCAACGCGCTCACCAAATTGGTGCCCCGATGTTCCGGCTCGTAGAAAAGAACCTCCCGGATGATGCGCAGCGCATGACTCCGACCTTTTCGCGGTGGAATGTAAAGCTCGGTTTTGTCCGTAAATAGCAATAGCCCGACGTTGTCGTTGTTGTTGACCGCGCAAAACGCCAGGAGGCAAGCGACTTCGGCGGCAAGTTCCCGCTTTGTCATGGAAGTCGTTCCGAAAAGGCCGGACGCGCTCACATCAACCAGCAGCAAAATGGTGAGCTCGCGCTCTTCGACATACTTTCGGACGTAGGCGTTCCCCATTCTGGCAGTGACATTCCAATCAATGGCCCGAATTTCGTCACCGACCTGATACTCCCGGAACTCCTCGAAATTCATCCCGTGGCCCCGGAAGACACTGTGATATTCGCCGGAGAATGCGGTCTCGACTATCCGGCGGGTCCGGATTTCCAGGCGCCGGATTTTTCTCAGAATTTCAGCGGTGGAGCGCGCCATAAGAGTTAATAGCAAATAGAAAATAGCAGATAGCAAATCGGGAGCACGTTCTGATCCTCTTTACGCTACAGCCTGCGACTGAAGTGGTCCTGCCACCATTTGCTATTTGCGATCTGCTATTTCCTATCTGCTATTTGCTATTCAGATCGTCGCTAGGGGACCGGAAGGCCTGCGAATATCCGTTGCACAACGGTTTCGCTCGTCACTTGCTCTGCTTCGGCTTCATAGCTGACTATGACGCGATGGCATAGCACATCCTGCCCGACACTCTTAATGTCCTGCGGAGTTACGTAGCCGCGTCCTTCGAGAAAAGCGTGAGCCCTGGAGGCCAGCGTTAAATAGATCGTGGCTCGCGGTGACGCGCCATACCTGACGAGCCCCTCCATTTCCAATCCGTATTCGGCGGGATTCCGTGTCGCACGAACCAGGTCGACGATGTAATCTTTGACCCGGTCATCAATAAATACCTGATTTACCACTTCTCTAGACTCGATGATCTGCTGGGGTCCAACGACTGGCTGGACCTTAGTTTCCGGCTCCGACGTTCCCATTCGATCAAGGATTTGGCGCTCCTCATCTTTGCTTGGGTAATCGACGTTGATCTTCAACATGAATCGGTCGAGTTGGGCTTCGGGGAGCCGATAAGTCCCCTCTTGTTCCAAAGGGTTCTCGGTAGCCAGAACCAGGAATGGGTCCGGAAGCAGATAGGACTGTTGACCTATAGTGACCTGATGCTCTTGCATCGCCTCCAGCAGCGCGCTTTGTACCTTTGCGGGCGCGCGATTGACTTCATCGGCCAGGATTAAGTTGGCGAAAATTGGACCTAGCTTCGGCGTAAATTCGTTGTCTCGCTGGTTATAGATCAGGGTACCGATTATATCGGCTGGCAGCAGATCCGGCGTAAACTGGAGCCGCTTGAACTCTGTCTTGATACACGCGGCTAATGTGCGGACTGATAGGGTTTTTGCCAGGCCTGGGACCCCTTCCAGCAGCAGATGCCCCTTGGTGAGCAGTCCAATCAACAAACGAGTCACCAAACTTTTTTGGCCGACCACAACTTTAGAGATTTCTGCTTCCAGCGGCTCGATCCAACTTCCGGCTGCCCTGACCTTTTCGGTGATTTCCTCGGTGGATAACGTCATAGCACCTTTGCCAGTAGACACCAAAAGCCTGCAGGGCTCAACCGATGCATAAAAGCGTTGGTTCTGTTGGAGCGTTGCCTGGCTTGCGCCTTCGCAAGGCCTACGGCGCGACGGGTTGCGAGGCCGCAAAGGGGTCGCCAGTGGAGCGTTGCCTCGCTTGCGAGGCCGAAGGGGTCGCACCCCGCGGAGCGTCTTGCCTCCGTTTTTGTGTGTTAGAAGCGAGGCAGCGCTCCACGGCTTCGCGCCAACCAGGCTTTTAGGGTTGAAACCGGGCTTAAAACCTAGCATCCTAGGGCTGTATTGTATCCGACCCCTTGGCAAAGGAAAACGCTTTGGAATGCGATCACCTGCATAGCGCTATTGCTAATTGCCGGGAGCGTTATCTGTACAGTTTACGTCGCGTCTAAGGTCCTTTTGTTTTTGCAGCCGTTACTGCTTCCTGTCGCGATAGCGGGGGTTTTATCTTACCTACTGGAACCGCCGGTCACCTGGTTGGCCCGGCGTGGTCTCCCGCGGTTGGCCGCCGTGATCATTGTCTTTGCGCTTTTTATTTCCAGCGGGGCCCTGCTTTTGCTCGGGATCGGACCCAATGTCTATAACGAGAGCCTCAAGTTCTCGAACGCGTTGCCGGCTTATTTCGAGCGGAGCTGGTCATCACTCGATGGGTTCTTGAGGGATAATATAGAGAAACTGCCTCAAATAGGTCCGCACCCGGCAACTCCGTCCCCAAGTCCTTCTCCCATCATTCCTGCGTTTGAGCCGGAGAACGGAAGTCAGCCGCGGCTGCAGGACAATCCTTGGGTTCAACAATCGTTACAATATTTGCGGGACCAATTGCCGACCGTGGCTCAGAGAACGTGGACGTTCGTGCAAACCAGTTTATCGGGGGTGTTTGGCGTGTTCGGCTTCGTGTTCGGCCTATTTATGGTTCCGGTCTATCTTTTCTTCTTTCTTAAAGAAAGCCCCACGATTGCCCACACTTGGAGCCGTTACTTGCCGCTTCGGAAATCCGAGTTCAGGGATGAATTGGTGGTGGTCCTCACCGAGATAAACTCTTATCTGATCAATTTTTTCCGCGGGCAATTGGTCGTCAGTATGATCGATGGAGTTCTGACCGCCATTGGTCTGTCAGTGCTGGGGTTGCAGTTTGGGTTCCTGATCGGGCTCTTTCTAGCCATTGTCGGGATCATTCCCTGGGTCGGGTTCGCCATCTGCTATATACCGGCTGTAATCATCGCCTTTGTTCAATTTAACGATCTAGCGCACCCTATCTGGGTCACGGTCATCTTCTTCATAGTCCAACAGATCGATGGAATGGTGGTCGCACCTAGAGTCGTCGGTAACTCGGTCGGCCTGCATCCAATGACCGTGATTGTGTCTGTCTTTTTCTGGACCTTGGCGCTGGGCGGTCTTCTCGGCGCTGTTCTAGCGATCCCATTGACTGCGACCGTCAAGGTCCTGATGAACCGTTACGTGTGGGTTCGCCAGCGGAGCATCTTTTTTGACGACAATTCGCCAAAAGGCGAAGACTCCGAGATCGAGATAGCGACGTAGCGGCCTCGCCTTAGGCTCGGCCGCATGACAAATAGCAGATAGCAAATTGTACCTGGCCCAGCGCAATCCCTGGGCACTTTGCTATCTGCGATTTGCTATTCCGCCCGAGCATCGGGCGAGGGCGGCTACATGTGCGCGATGATATTATCCCCGAACTCCGAGCACTTGATCTCGGTGGCTCCGGTCATCAGTCGAGCGAAATCATAGGTAACCCGTTTGCTGGCGATGGCGCCATTGAGGCCCTTGACGATCAGATCCGCGGCTTCGCCCCAACCCAAGTGGCGGAGCATCATCTCACCGGAGAGCACCACAGATCCGGGATTGACCCGGTCTAGGTTGGCATACTTCGGCGCGGTCCCGTGAGTCGCTTCAAAAATGGCGTGCCCGGTGTGATAGTTGATGTTGCCGCCGGGAGCGATCCCAATACCACCGACTTGGGCAGCCAGCGCATCAGATAGATAATCTCCATTCAGGTTCAGCGTGGCGATCACGTCGAAATCGTCGGGTCGGGTCAGGACCTGTTGTAGGGTGATATCGGCGATCGCATCTTTGACGATGATTTTGCCGGAGCGTTGAGCCGCCTGCAGTTCTTCGTTCGCTGCGGCTTCCCCTTTTTCGCTCTTGGTTTTTTCCCAGCGAGCCCACGAATAGGTTTCTTCTGCGAACAAGCTGTCGGCTAATTCATAACCCCAGTCTCGGAAACTTCCTTCCGTGAACTTCATGATGTTGCCCTTGTGAACGAGTGTCACCGACTTGCGTTTCTGGGCAATGGCATATCGGATGGCGGCAGCAACCAAGCGGGAAGTACCCAGGCGGCTTACCGGCTTAATGCCGATTCCGACCTCGACTTCAACTTTCCCTAACCCGGGTTCAAAACCGAGAAAGCCTTTCAGCGCGCTTTCAGAGCCGAACCGGATCTTGGCGAAGTCTTTAGGGAACTCTGTTTCTATAAACCGAAGAAGCTTCGTCGCCTCCGGTGATCCAGCTTTAAATTCGATGCCGGCATAAATGTCCTCCGTGTTCTCGCGGAAGATCACCATGTTAACCTTCTCCGGGTGAAGGACTGGCGAAGGGACTCCTTCAAACCATTGTACCGGTCTCAGGCAAACGTAGAGATCCAGGAGCTGGCGAAGCGCCACATTTAGCGACCGGATACCGCCGCCAACTGGCGTCGTTAACGGCCCTTTAATTCCGACCAGATACTCTCGGAAAGCGCTCACCGTATCATCGGGTAGCCAAGTATCAAATCTCTGCTTGGCGGCTTCGCCGGCGAACACTTCAAACCAGGCAATTTTCCGGCTGCCCCCATAAGCCTTTTGTACGGCGGCATCAAAAACTCGCTCGCTGGCCGCCCAGATGTCCGGGCCGGTGCCGTCGCCCCGAATAAATGGGATCACTGGATTGTCCGGGCACTGAATTTTACCGTCCTTGATGGTAATCTTGCCGCCGGCTGGAGGCTGAACATTCTGAAAAGACATAAAGCTGGGCTGGTAGTTGAGGATAAAAAGAGAATTGTCCGTCAACTAAAAGCCACGCGAAAGCAAATGGAAAGGACGGTAGGGCGTGTCGGCATGTCGGCGTGTTTGCGTGTCGGCGTGTCGGCGTTCGGCGTTCGGCGTTCGGGGTTCGGGGTTCGGGGTTCGGGGTTCGGCGTTCGGCGTTCGGCGTTCGGCGTTCGGCGTTCGGCGTTCGGCGTTCGGGCTAGTGATTGCCTCTTCGGACAATAGCAAGTCAAAAGGCGCGAAAGAGTGCGCGTTTGCTACATAACGGATCGGGACGCCTTGGATTTATTAAATCGCCAAAATTGCTGCGACGCTTCTGCCGCGCCTTCAGCGCAACCCGCGCTCTTTGCGACAACCTAGGCCTAACAGCCCAGGCTAAAATCTGTCAGCGCTGCGCGCCTAGGGGCAATGCACCCCGTCGCCCACACGCCGATACGCCGATACGCCGATACGCCGATTCGCAATTCGGGAGCCTCGCCCTACCAGAGGGCTTGAACTCCTTCCTGTGTGTGCTTAACTGCGGGCGTTTCCATAGTTAACGTCGTTAAACTTTAAGTTGCGTATGCCTGTGAGCGAGCCCCAGGAAAAGGTCGAGTTTCGGTCTCAAGCCGAAGAACTGGCTCAGATTGCGATGGAGTTGCAACGCCGATTGTTTGCCCGGCTTTCTCAAGAGATCAGCAGAGGTAGCGTCTCCTTTCCGCAATTCTTCCTTTTGACCTACCTCGACAGGCGTGCGCCCATCACCATGTCAGATATCGCGGCCAGAATGGGGCATACAACCGCGGCTGCCACCGGCTTAGTTGATCGATTGGAGCGGCTTGGGTTTGTTGCTCGAGCCCATGCTGTGGACGATCGACGGAAGGTGATCGTCAGAATCACGCCAAAAGGATCAAACCTTGTGTCCCGGGTAAGGCAAGATATCGTCGACGCAATCGCGACGTTGCTGCGGGACCAGTTGACGCCGGACCAAGGGAAGACCTGGGTAGAGGTTTATCGGAAAGTTTCGAGCTTTTGCGAAAAGAAAATATCACACGAATGAGATCGAGTTTAATCGCCTTAATCGGAGTTGTGTTGCTTGCGAATGGAGGGAGAGCGGGGGAAGCCACTGGGGGTGCCATCGGCCGGCATCCGCTTACTATCGCCGAGGCTGTCGAGCTGGGTCTAAGGCAAAGCCCCACGGTCTTAAACCAAGTTCAAGAACTTAAACGACTATCAGGTTTGGTCTTTCAAGCCCAGGCCGCCTTGATTCCCCAGGTCCAAGCTACAGGGTCGTATTCGCAGGTGGAGCCAACGCTCGCCCAAACTAGCGCTGCCGGATCTCAGCCTTTCGATTTGCTGCTTCTGCCTCAAGGACAGCCATTCGTCATCCGGCCGAACGGAACCACCAATGCGGTCGGGATCCCGATAAGTTCACTCTTTAATTCCACGCCCATTACCAACACCTGGAACATGAAGGTAACGATCTCCCAGTTGCTCTATGACGGAGGAGCAGCCCTTGCCAGCCGGCGCGCATCCAGAATTAACGAAGATGCTGCGTATTACACGTTACGCGACACGATTGACCTGCTTGTCGAAAACATCAGAACCCAGTTTTATCAGATCATTCTCGACCGCGCGCTGGTGCAAGTCCAGGAAGAGTCGGTCAACTTGCTGAGAAGCCAGTTGGATGATCAACAAAGCCGATATGATGCTGGAACCGTACCGCAGTTCAACGTCCTGCAAGCCGAATCCCAGCTACAAAACCAGATTCCTCAGTTGATCTCGGCTCAGAACAATTATCGGATTGCTCAAGTAACCCTGGCCAAAACCTTGGGTATCCCCGCAGACCGGCAATATGCGACGGATGAGCCTCTACCGGTGGTTGGTGCCCTGGAAACTCCGCAGATCAAGTATGATTTATCGGAGGCGTTGGTCACGGCGCGAGCTAACCGGCCATCACTGAAGGCCCAGCGATCCAACATACTCGCCGCGGTCGAAAGCGTCTCTGTGGCCAGGGCCGGGTATCAACCCACGGTGAGCGCCAATGCCGGCCTCGAGGTTGAGGAAAATCCCCTTAGCAATAACATGCGCAACACGGTCAATGGCTGGTTCTTCGGCGTGACCGGTTCATGGAACATCTTCGACGGGGGAAACACGTACGGGAGGGTCAAGTCAGCCAAGGCGCAGTTAGAGGAAACCAAGGTCACCTACGACGACTCGGTCCGGCAGGTTGAACTGGATGTGTCCACAGCAGTCGATAATCTTCGCCAAGCCCAGGAAACGATTGTGGCATCAAAGAAGGCAGTCGACGTTTCTCTTGAGTCCCTTCGTTTAGCGAATGAACGACTCGCCGCCGGGACCGGTACTCAGCTGGATGTGCTAAATCAGCAGACTCAGCTTACCACTGCTCGGTCGAACTATTTTACAGCCGAGTTCCAGTATATTTCGGCCGTCGCTCAATATCAGTTCGCTACCGCTACCGAACTTAAGTACAACGATCTGTTCGATGAGTCTGGATTCCATCCAAAGACCTTAAGTAGCAAGGAAGCCAGGAAAGCTTTGCAGTCCCGCGTGGATACGCCGCTCGATGCCGGCAAGCCGGCGACGTCGAAGGCGAAGAAAATATCGCTTACGCCGCCTGAAGGGAAGATTTCGACCCCGAATGACTGACGTTCCGGTGCAGCGGTTCCCGGCACTCGCCGACTTGGCGATTATCCAGCACGGGTTCACCCTTCGGGTGCCCGGGCTGGATGTAAAAGCGGACCGGGAGATCGCGCTGGCACGAATAGCCAGCCACCATCAAACCGTCCTACAGCGCCTCGGACCTCGCGCCCTTAGGATTGCTCAGCAGATCCATGGCAATGAGGTAGCCGTCGTGGATCGCGGATCGCCGGAGAAAACTCCGGGCGTAGACTCTTTGCTCACCAACGATCCTGAAGTGGTATTGGGGATCTACGTGGCGGACTGCTGCGCGATCTATTTCGTCGATCCCGTTCGAACCCTGATTGGTATTGCTCATTCCGGCCGCAAAGGTACCGAGCAAAACATCGCCGGCATGACGCTCGAGCGCATGGTGACCAGTTTTGGATCGGTCCCGGAAGACTTGGTGGTTCAACTCAGTCCTTGCGTTCGACCACCGTTCTACGAGGTGGATTTTGCCGCGCAAATTGTTGCCCAGCTGAAGGCAGGAGGTGTCCGGCGGATCTATGATTGCGGAGAAAACACTGGCGCAGATCTAGAACGGTTTTATTCCTACCGAATGGAAAGAGGGTTGACCGGCAGGATGCTGGCCTTTCTCACGCTGACCGAAGGAGACCGCGGTCTTGGACCTTCTACGCAACCGCCGAAAATTTGATCCGGATCTTTTGGAGTTGATGGATCGGACGGATCCATCCACGCCGGAATTAGCCCGGGCTTTAGTCAATCTTCAGGAATTAAATCGGCACTTCGGGAGCCATCGGATTATCCGCCATTTTCTTAACCGTTGGCTTAAGCCGGGCGAAACGTTGACGGTTTTGGATGCATGCACCGGATTCGGTGATATCCCGCGATTAGTCGTGGAGAGGGCTCGACAAAGAGGTTCCCAGGTGAGGGTGCTGGCCTTGGATATGCAGCCCGCCACTTTGGAGATCGCTCGGCGCCGATCGACTCTATTTCCGGAAATCTCGTATGTACAGGCGGACATTCGTTCGTTCCAGCCCGGGGATCGGTTCGATATCGTATTGTGCTCATTGGCTCTCCATCATTTTGCATGGCGGGAAGCGGTGGAGATCCTGCAAAGGCTCAGCCGGCTTGGCGAGCGAGCGGTTTTGATCTCGGACCTGGTCCGATCGGTTACCGGTCTGCTGGGCGTTTATCTGTTGACCTCCACCATCTTCCGCGATCCGATGACCAAATTCGATGGGCGGCTTTCCATCCGGCGCGCATTTTCATTTGCAGAAATGAAACGACTAGCGGTCGAAGCGGGCTGGGAGGAGTTCGGGCATCGGCGGTTTTTGGTCAGCCATCAAGCGTTATGGTTGGAGCGGGATTTCGGCGTCGCCGCCGAAATCAATAGCAAATAGCAGATAGCAAATATTGAAGGGAGCAGTTCCGGTTCAGCGTCCTCATTTGCTATTTGCTATCTGCTATTTGCTATTATTATCAGGCGGTCTGATGAAAAATTGGTTTGGGCTCATAGCTTTTCTCGTTGTCGTTCCTGGTGCGACCGGCGCGGAGATCGCCATCGATCCCAGCCGATTTCAGTTACAAGTCGAGAAAGGGGCAGAAGCGCGCTCCGCCATTGTCCAGGATGAGGCGCAGCCCGGGAGCAAAGAGTTAATGGTCACGGTCTCCAAACCGGGCCCGGAATTCTGGAGTGTGGAATTGCGAGCTCCGGGGTTCAGCTTCGAACCAGGTAAACGTTACGACCTTTTGTTTCGAGCCAGGAGCTCGCAGAGCGAGTACGTCTATTTCACGTTGGAAAAGACCGATGGAAATCAGGCCTCGATCACCAGAGGCACAAGCCTCCAAATCCCGGAGCAGCCGGTCGATTGTACCGTAGAGTTTGAAGTGCAAGAAAAAGCCTCTTCAGCCCGGGTCACCATTAGCAGCCTCTCCGTCGATCAAGCGACGTTTTATTTTAGCGATTTTAAGCTGATTGAGAAATAACGCGGGAACTCGCCTGAAGCTCGTTCCCGAATAGCAGATAGCAGATAGCAGATAGCAAATGTGGGAGGGCCTCGGGTAGCAGATGGTCGCCTGTTTCGTCGACCATAGCAGGGGATCCGCTTTGTAATTCGGCAGCTCTGACAATTGGCAGGCAGACGGTTCCCGCGAACGGCCGAGTGCTCCGCAGTTCTATCGGCCACATATCTGCTATCTGCTATTTGCTATCTGCTATTCGGGAACGAGCTTCAGGCGAGTTCCCGCGCCTCGCCACATACTCGGCCGCCAATTCCGACCGCTTAATTTTCCCGCGAGCATTCACCGGTAATTCGGTCACGATTTGGAAATCGCGTGGAACCTGCCAATCGGCCAGTCCGGCCCGGCAGTGTGCTTCTAGGGTTTGCCGGGCGATCGGCGGATTGGACATCACTAAGGCGACGAGGTCTTCGTTTCTGTTCGGGGAAGGCACGCCAAAAGCAATTACCTCGATCACACCGGGCACCTTTCGAATGTGTTCTTCGACCAGGGACGGATGAATCTTTTTGCCGGCGATATTGATGAAGTCGGATGCTCTCCCGTAAAGCTGAGCCGACTCGCCTAACCACCGGACCAGGTCGCCAGGGACAAATCGGCCTGTCTGAAGTGTCTCCGGGTCTTGATCGGGGAAATAACCGTCGCTGACGTTCGTCCCGGTGATCTCGATCCGATCGTTCGGGAGGCGCGTGATCTGAACTCCGACCAGGGGAGTTCCTACAAATCCCGACGGTGCATCGAGGCGACCTTCGCGGTCGAACATAATGCCGCCACACTCGGAGGATCCGTAGAAGCTGTGAATACGCAGCCCAAACCGCCGAAAGAACTGTTGGACGGTTTCGGCGGGGAGAGGTGCTCCAGCGGAAATGCAGATGCGGACGGTTCCGAGGCGGTCGCAATCGCTAAGGGAACACAAAGCTTGGAAAATTGCCGGCGTGGCGGGGAGCACTGTGGCCGGCGAGTTTTCGATATGCCGGTGCATCGCCCGAGGAAGCCGGTCTCGTGAGCAAACAAAGCCGGTTCCTTGATATAGGATTGGAGTGACTAGGTTGCTAAATCCATACGAATGAGCAAATGGGATGGCGCCGAAATTAACGTCCTCTGGAACGAGCCCCATCGAGCTGCAGATATTTAGGCAATCGCTAAGTAGTTGAGATTCTCTGAAACGGATAGCTCGAGGAAGTCCCGTGGTCCCGGACGTGATCTTCAACAGATCTGGTTGAGATCCCGTCCAGCCAGGAGGATCGGAATGAAGGCGCGAAAACTCATTTGAGCGGATAACGGCGTGCGGGCGAGTAACTTTGACGACATTATCAAGCTGTTGGCCGGCTACCTCGATTTCCAGGGGAACGATGACCAGTGACAAATCCAGACTGGCAAGAAAAATAGCCGGCCAGGCCGCGTCCTCGGCGAGCTGAACCAGGAGAGTCGAGCCTTTAGCTAAAGAGGAAAGCGTATCACGCCAAGCCGATCGCTCGGATTCGACGTCAACAAATGTCCGAAGTACCTCCTGGTCATTTCCGTAGATGGCCGGTTGCCGGCCGTAACGCTGAAGGACGTTGGCCCAAGTTGCCCCGAATTGATGTGGTTGCACTTGCGTCAGTTGCTGACTGTGTTACTTTCCCGCTCTTTCGACATGAAGGCAGACATTCATCCCAACTATACCGAGACTACGATCGTTTGTGCATGTGGCGCGACGTATCGCACAAGATCGACTCGCAGGGATATCAAAATCGGAATTTGCGCAGCTTGCCACCCCTTTTTCACGGGTGAGCAGAAATTTGTCGACACCGCTGGGCGAGTAGAGAAATTCACTCGCCGCTACGGGAAGACAATGCTTTCTAAAGAAAAGCGTAAGTAGCCTGTAGCCTGCATTTCTCAAAAATGCAGGCGCATTCGTTAGAAATGCAGGCTATGGACTTTCGGCCCTTAATCGAGCAAAAGCGCAGACGTTTCGAGGAGCTGGAGGCCCAGGTTGGGTCTTCGTCTCTTTTTGAGAACCCGAAGCGCGCAAGAGAGATCATGCGCGAGCACTCGAACGTGAAGCGGGTGCTGGAGTCATGGGACATCCTCGAAAAGAAACAACGCGAACTCGAAGAAAATCGAGCTTTGACCGCCGGGGACGACTCCGAATTGGCCGAGTTGGCTGCCTCGGAGATTCTTGACTTGGAAGTGGAGATCGAGAAACGGTCCAAGGAGGTCCAAGTAGCTCTGCTTCCACCCGAGCCGCATGAGGACCGGGACGCTATCGTGGAGGTTCGTGCCGGGACAGGAGGTAATGAAGCCGCTTTGTTTGCTGCCGATCTTTACCGAATGTATTCGAGGTATGCTGAATCTCATGGATTCAAGGTCGAGGAGCTAGAAAGCAGTCCTTCGGAGTTGGGCGGTCTCAAAGAAGCTATTTTCAAAGTCTCTGGGGAGAATGTCTTTCGCACACTCAGGTACGAGAGTGGTGTGCACCGCGTTCAGCGGGTCCCACTTACCGAGGCTCAGGGGCGAATTCATACTTCAACGGCAACCGTTGCCGTGCTGCCTGAGGCGGAGGAAATCGACCTGGAGTTGCGTCCGGAGGATCTGCGAATTGAAGTTTGTCGCGCGGGCGGCCCCGGCGGGCAAGGCGTGAACACGACTGACTCAGCGGTTCAAGTGCTACACATTCCGACCGGCAAGATCGTTCGGTGCCAGGATGGCCGTAGCCAACAAAAGAATAAAGAGAAAGCGCTCGCGATTCTGAGGGCCCGTCTGCTTGAAGAGAAACAGCAAGAAGAGGCCGAGAAATATTCGGCGCATCGAAAGAGTCTGATCGGATCAGGCGGACGAGGGGAAAAAATTCGGACTTACAATTTCCCACAGAACCGGGTCACCGATCATCGAATTGGACTAACTTTGTTTAATCTCGACCTCTTCATGGAGGGCCAACTCGAAGAGATGGTCTCCTCGCTTCAGGCCAGTGATATGGAGCAACGCCTCAAGGAGGCGGGCCTTGAGGCTGTCGCGGGATAAGTGGGAGTGTGATTGGAAGGCGTGACGGGGCGTGGCAGCGTCGGGGCCAAGTAATCAGTAATCAGTGTGTCAGTAATCAGTTGGTACGGATCCTTTCTGACTGCACTGCAGAAGCTTTCGTGAATAACCGTGACGGGGCGTTTGAAATATTAGGACAGTAACGTCTCTTTCTGACCACCGATTACTGACCTACTGATTACTGATTACTTGCCGAAGTGACTGTTCTTGAGCTAATCCAAAACACGACCGCGTTTTTCCAGCGCAAAGGGGTCGAGTCGCCTCGGCTGAGTATTGAGTATTTGTTGGGTGATGCGCTGGGTAAACGACGACTCGATCTTTACCTGGATTACGACCAGCGGTTGCCGGACCAAATTCTGGAACCTCTGCGGGACAAAGTCAGGCGGCGATCGGAAGGTGAACCGCTGCAACATTTGCTTGGCTCCTGGGAGTTCTTCGGACGGCGCTTTAAGACCGATCGGCGCGCCCTGATTCCGAGACCCGAAACGGAACGTTTGGCTGAGCTGATGCTCAAGCAAATGCCGATGGCTACTTCGCCCGGGATGCACCTGGCCGACATCGGGACCGGCTCGGGGGTTTTGGCGATTACGCTAGCGTTGGAACGCCCTTACCTGGAAGTCGTGGCCACGGATCTCGCAGCCGATACTTTGGCCCTGGCTCGGGAGAACGCGCTGGTGCACGGGGTAGACGGCCGCATCAAATGGCTGCAGACAGACCTCCTCTCCGGTGTAGATACCAGCTTCGACTTTTTGGTGGCAAACCTGCCGTACATTCCGACTGCTGAAATGGCCAAGCTGCCTCGCGAAGTGCGGCATGATCCCCCTGCCGCGTTGGATGGGGGTGAGGACGGATTAGATGTCATCCGGCGATTCGTCAAAGAAGCACCGCCACGTTTGAAGACGGGAGGCAGCGTTTTTCTCGAAATTGGGGTTTCCCAAGCCGCTGGCGTTACCGACATTTTGGAGGAACAAAAATATGGCGACATTTGTGTCGAGAAGGATTACCAAGGAGTCGAACGCTTTGTGATCGCAAGGTATGGATAAGATTATTGTACACGGCGGCCATAATCTGGCGGGCACCGTCAAGATCAGCGGCTCAAAAAACTCTGCTTTGCCTATTCTGGCAGCGACCTTGCTGACCAAAGAACCGTGCGTCATCCATCGGGTTCCAGATCTCAGCGATGTGCACTATATGTTGCAGATCCTGAACCATCTGGGTGCTGAGGTCGAAAGAGCCAGCGGAGTGGTCACTGTCAAAGCTGAGAAAGTCGATACGATTGCGCCCTATGATGTTGTGCGAAAAATGCGCGCATCGGTTTGTGTCCTCGGGCCCCTGCTTGGTAGAGAGAAAGAAGCCACGGTTTCTTTGCCTGGAGGTTGTGTGATTGGGGACCGGCCGATCGATCTGCACCTTCGCGGGTTCGAGGCGTTAGGGGCGGCCGTTCGTGTCCATGCCGGCAACGTCAAAGTTTTCGCACCCGAGTTAATCGGAGCGAAGATTTCGTTAAAAGGGAAATTCGGCAGCACGGTTTTAGGGACGGACAATGTCTTGATGGCCAGTGTTCTCGCTGAAGGAACTACCGTGATCGAGGACGCAGCCTGCGAACCAGAGGTCGTAGATTTGGCGAATTTCCTAAATAAGATGGGCGCCCGGATTGAGGGCGCCGGGACTCCACGGATTGTGGTTGAGGGAGTCAAAGAGTTGCACGGCGCCGAACATGAGGTGATTCCGGATCGCATCGAAGCCGGAACGTTCTTGGTCGCCGGAGCAATTGCTGGACGCGAGGTGACCATTACGCGGGCGAGGTACGACCATTTAACGGCCACAACCAATGCTTTGGAGGCATGTGGTTTCAACTTTAGCCGTACAAATGGGGCCATTACTATCCGGCCGAATGGCTCGGTTGGCTCATTAGACTTGCGAACGGAGCCGTATCCCGGATTTCCCACGGATATGCAGGCACAGATGTGCGCTTTGCTGGCTACCGCAAGAGGTGATAGCCAGATCACGGAAAATATCTTTCCCCAACGTTTCATGCATGTGTCTGAGTTAAAGCGAATGGGAGCCGCCATCGAACTCGATGGGGCAACCGCACGGATTCGCGGCGTGACCGGCCTCAGCGGCGCCCCAGTCATGGCCAGCGATTTAAGGGCTTCGGCTGCGTTGGTGTTGGCCGGCCTACAAGCGGAAGGTCAGACCGAGATCAACCGCGTCTACCATATCGATCGCGGATATGAGCTCATCGACGAGAAGCTCGTTAGCCTCGGCGCGCACATCGAACGGGTGAAGGTCTGAAGGGGGCAGGAGCTAGGAGCCAGGAGGGGGCTATCGTTTCTGCCCCGAAGGGGCAATAGGACTCAGCCTGGGGTTTCAACCCCAGGTATCGGTTTAGAAACGCGCCCACCCCAAAGGGGCGGTAGATCGGCTTTGCGAAGGTGAACGCAGATGATATGCCGGTGACTAACGCAGGGTTAAGGCTCTGGGCTGTGTCTTACCGGAGCTTTGCGTGGACAACGTCTTGAGCTTCCTGGAAAACGGACGAATGCGTGGCTCCGGGGACGCTATGAAATTCAATCAAATTGGGGACAGACTGTGCCAGTGAACGTCCCATACTGATCGGAATCAGGTTGTCTTTTTCTCCGTGAATGATCGTCACCTTCGGTGGCGGTGTCTGTGCACAAACGCGGTCGAGGGCAAAGACATTGTCAAATCGGTCTCGCAACAGCATTCCCGGCCGGATACCGGTGAATCGTTTCACCATATCCCCCATGGTCGTAAAAGGCGCGAGCAACACCAGATCTTGTACCGGAAATTTCTCAGCGAACTGCAGGCCGGCTGCGGCTCCGATTGACCAGCCGAGTACCCCAAGGCGTGGGCGTCTGACTATCCAACGTTTACTGTCGACAAGGGCATGATAAGCGGCGGTGGCGTTCTCTAATATAGAATAGGCTCCTGGATTGCCCGCGCACAGACCGTAACCCGGATAGTCCACGAGAAGAAATCCACCGGCGTCTAATTGGCATTCCCGGAGAATTTCTATCCAATCCAATGCCGTCATCGCATTTCCGCCAAAAACAATCCAGAGCCGGGAAAACAGTGTCCCAGACGGTGGAACCCCGTACAGGAAAGCAGTTTGCCGGCCTTGCGAGGTGGCATATCCCAAAACCACCGCTCCCTGCTTTTCCGCTGCTTCTAGTTCACTAGCAGAATATTTTCGGGGGAAATAAAAGAAGCGGCGCTGGAACAAGATCACAAGCGCAGCCAGGATAAAGACCGCCAGGAGCAACGAAGCTCCGATCCAGGCTCTCATCGATCGCGATCTTCTGCTTTAGCGATGTAATGTGCAAGGCCGGTAGGGCGAAAATCTCGGATTTGAGCCGCGGTGTGGAGCGTTGCTTTGCGTGGGGTCGCCACCCATGGAGCGCTGCCTCGCTTGCGAGGCGAAGGGGTTGTGCGGCAGAAGCGAGAACTCCCGACATAGAGCACTGCGAGAAATGGGAGTGCAGCACTACGTCCCTTGCTCACCATCGGCCTCGTAATCGAGGCAGCGCTCCAAGGCCCTTTTATGCTGCTTTTTGTTCCAAATCCAAAGCTGAGTAGTCGGTGTAACCTGTTGGCCCGGCAGCGTAGAACGTCTCTTGAATTGGCTCGTTAAGCCGCGCGTTTAGGGCTAGCCGTCGCGGAAGATCCGGATTGGCAATGAATAACCGTCCGTAAGCGACCGCATCTGCCTCGCCGTCCCCTACGATTTTCTCTCCGGTTCCCTTACTGAACAGCTCGTTGGCGATGTATGGACCGCCAAAGATCCGCTTCAACTGGGGCCCCAGGCGCGGTTCTTCCAGCGATTCACGGACACAGATAAAAGCGATGCCGCGTTTTCCCACTTCCCGAGCTACATATCCGAACGTCGCCGGCTTGTTCGAATCACCCATGGAATGCGAACGGCCACGCGGAGCAAGATGAAGGCCGACCCGGCTCGCTCCCCAGACCGAGATGGCAGTGTCGACCGCTTCCAACATGAAACGAGCCCGGTTTTCGATTGAGCCACCGTATTCATCGGTACGGTGGTTACTGATATCCTGAAGAAACTGATCGAGTAAATAACCGTTGGCCCCGTGAATCTCGACTCCTTCGAAACCGGCGGCTAAGGCGTTCTCAGCTCCTCGGCGGTACTCTTCGATGATCCCAGGGATTTCTCCGACGTTAAGCGCCCGCGGTGTTACGAACGGTTTTTCGGGTCTAAGCAAGCTAACATGTTCATCGGGCGCAATCGTACTCGGAGCGATAGGGAGCGCCCCGTTAAGGTAGATCGGGTCAGATACGCGACCGACGTGCCACAATTGGAGCAGAATTCGCCCACCGGCGTTGTGCACGCCATCCGTCACGCGTTTCCAACCGGCAATCTGTTCCTGCGACCAAATACCTGGCGTATTCGGATAACCGACACCCATCGGGGAAATGGAGGTAGCTTCGGAAATAATCAGGCCAGCGCTGGCGCGTTGTTGGTAGTATTGGCGCATCAGATCGTTTGGTACCCGCCCCTCGCTAGATCGACAGCGGGTGAGAGGAGCCATAATAACGCGATTAGGTAGTTCCCAGTCGCCGATGCGAATTCGGTCTTGCAGTGTCGGCATAGCTAGATTGAGCAGAAAAGTCTTACTGATTCGTCCGTTATAATAAACGAGACTAGTGTTCGATATATATCGAACTATCCAATCGGTCGTTTGGATGTCAAATGTAGGCGGGAAGCTTTCCTGGAGCGTGCCTTCCGGCGGCTGCGCATGGGCGCTGACGTAACGAGGAACCGAGGCCTTGGTTTCTGCCCCGAAGGGGCAACAGGACTAAGCCAGGGGTTTCAACCCCTGGGTTAGGTATTATTAAGCGACGTGCCCCTGCCTGTCCGCCGTAGCTTGCGGGACTATGGGACGAAGGAGGAAAAGTGGCACAAGACTGGCGCGGTATGATCGAGTGGTAAGCTAATATATCTAGCGACAATCTTCTGGCGCCACTTTCAGGGCGCATCCTACCGCGCGGCCAACCAGGGGTTGAACCCCCTGGCTTAGTCCGGTTGCCCCTTCGGGGCAGAGACCAACCGTCGTGAGCTTCTTCTCGTGTTGATGCGCATGCGCGAACGCGGCGTCCCTTGCGAGGCGCGCTCCAAGGTTTTCTAGTCAGATGATTGTCTAACTACCACGGAAATGGTATTTTCCGCACTCGATGAAGTGCTATTCGCATCCAGTTCTGAGAGAGGTCGCTTTCGCCGACGTGATGCAAGCGCTTTCTGACCCGTGCCGGATCGCGATTGTACGGGCGTTAGCTGAAAGAGGAGAGCTGGCGTGTAACGAGATTGCGCTCGACATCTCCAAAGCGACCCGATCGCATCACTTCGACGTTTTACGCGCGGCCGGCCTCATCTACACACGCACCGAAGGCACGAAATGCATGACTTCGATTCGTGAAGGCGAGTTAAACAAGCGGTTTCCCGGCCTCTTAAAGCTTGTTCTAACTGCGAAATAGCTGAATTTCACCACAGAGACACAGAGAGCACGGAGAGGTGATACCTGGAAAATGAAAAGGCGAGGGGGCGATCTACGCTTACTAACGAAGTGTCCCCTATTGTTTCTTATTTCTCGGTGACCTCTGTGTCTCTGTGGTGAAATTAGACAATGGACCCCGGAACATCCCCTAGAACGCTCGGAATTGGCCAACGCTTTTTTTTGGCTGTCGCTTGCCAACTTTGGCTGTGGGTTAACCTTTTTTCTCAGGCATCGGAGTTCGAAGCCATTGCCGTCAGTATCGTTCAATTAGTAGCGGTGGTCCTGATTTCTCTGCGCCTCCGGCATATGACCGCGATCAATGACCGGTGGGTCCGGGTGGCGATCTTGGTGGTTGTGCTGCTAGTGGCTGCCGTCGATTTAACGATCGCGGGCCGCGAGCTGGCGGGGCTCAGTCTATGGTTCAGCACGGCCAAGCTTGTCCCAGTGGCGGGGTTCCTAGCATTGGTTGGAGTCATCTATTGTTTTTTCAAAGCACCAACCCGCATAATGTTGTTGCTTTATACCGTCAGCTTTGTTGCCGGAATGCGAGCGATTGCGTTGATGCTCTCCGCGCAAGGCAGCTCGGAAACCGGGGAGTTCGGAACTCTGACGATCGTTGAGGCCGTAGCCTCGATGATCTACCCTCTCGTTTTTATATTCAGAGGGCGTTACACCCCGGTGCCAGAGCCAGAAGCGACGACCGAACCGAAGTGAGCCGGCCAGAAGGGGCCGCCGCCACCCCTGGAGCGCTGCCTCGCTTCCGCCTTCGCAAGGCCTACGGCGCGACGGGTTGCGAGGCCGATGGTGAGCAAGGGACGCGACGTTGCACACCCTATGTCTGTTATCGCTCTATGTCGGGAGTTCCGTTTCTAAACACGTGAAATTGTAGTCAAGGCGCGCTAGGCGTGGCTACCCGATCGGCCTCGCAAGCGAGGCAGCGCTCCAGGGGTGACGACCCCTGGTTGCTCCACGATTGCGGTTGACGCGTTCCCCGATCAACTCTAAAGCCTACTGTGTGAGTAGACATATCCGCGGATCGGTCGCCTGCTCCTCAAAAGCTTGTCCACCATTCGTTCATCCGCCGGCTGACGGCATTCTTCGTTCGATTGTTCGAACGATATACACCAGATCCCTACGTCTTAGCAGTGGCGTTGAGCATTCTAACGGCAGGGTTAGCAGCCCTGCTTGCTCCGAAAGGATCCATCCCGACGATCTTCACTGGCTGGTATAATGGTCTGTTTAGTATATCAGCGTTTGCGTTCCAAGTTTTGCTGATTCTGGTTACGGGCTACGCGCTATCCACTTCGGCGCCGGTTCGCGCAGTGCTCAGGCGACTCGCCTCCCTTGGAACCACACCGAAGAAAGCGATCGTACTCACGATCGTTACCGTCTATGTCGCCGCTTTTCTGAACTGGGGATTTGGGCTGGTAGTCGCCGGTTTGATGGCTCGGGAAATCGCGCAACGAATTCGCATCGATTTCGGGTGGCTGGTTGGCGGCGCTTATTCCGGCTGGATGATATTCTCGAGTGGTTTCTCTAGCTCGATCGCATTGTCGTTGGCCACTCCCGGCTCAAGCTTAAATATTGTGCAAAAGGTCACCGGCCAGGTTCTGCCATTGAACTCGATGCTGTTCACCCCGTTAAATCTAATTCCTGCGGTCGGGTTGTTAATTGCCCTACCGATTCTTTTTTGTGCGATTGAACCGAGCGACACCGACGTGCAGGTAGCGAAGCTGAGCGCGACCGAAGACCCGACAAAACCTGAGGAGCCCGGAGGTCCGGCCACGCTGGCTAGACGAGTTGAAGAGAGCTGTGTTCTTAACCTCGTAATTGTGATTGCCGGGATTATCGCTCTGGGCTGTATTTGGCGGCAGTCAGGTTTTTCCTTGGATCTTAATTCGGTGATTTTTCTTTTTCTGATTGCCGGACTGCTTTTTCATTGGCGGCCAATCGCCTATATCCAGGCGGTCAACCAGGCAGCGCGAATTACTGGCCCTTTGATCCTGCAATATCCTCTCTATGGAGGGATCATGGGGATCTTGGTTAGCACCGGCTTAGCGGATGTGGTTGCTAAAGCATTTATTCAGTTTGCCGATGCCCACACTCTGCCGTTCTGGAACTATGTAGCGTCGCTGCTTATCAGTCTGTTTGTGCCAAGTGCAGGCGGTCACTGGGCGGTTCAAGGCCCATTTGCTGTACCGGCGGCGGTGGGACTGCATGCCTCTCAGGCCGCTACCGCGATGGGTGTAGCTTATGGTGAACAGGTCGCTGACATGATTCAACCATTCTGGGCCCTGCCCGTTGTGGCGGTAGCCGGAATCAGTATCAGAAGAGTAATGGGATTTACGGTCATGAGTTTTTTGCTGGGAGCTGCTCTATTTGGTGCGGCATTGCTGATTCTGGTCTAAAGGGCCGGAACCAACCGGTAGAGTTATAAGTTTTAGGTTTTAGGTTTTAAGTTTTAAGTTCTAGGTTGGCGCGAACCCTTAACTGTTCAAAAAAGACACTTCCACCACCCCGAGTTTTGATATGGCAGAAGCGCAACGGATCAAAAGTGACGAGCAAGCACTGGAAGCGGCTCGGATATTTGCGGAACAGATTCGAAGTGAATCGGCGGCACGCGACAAGGAACGACGCCTACCGTTTGAGGAAATTGAATGGTTCTCCCAAACCGGTCTCTGGGGAATTACGGTACCGAAAGAGTATGGCGGAGCCGGGGTCTCGACGGTCACCTTCACGGAAGTGGTCGCGATTGTCTCTGAGGCAGACGCCTCTATCGGCCAAATTCCGCAGAACCATTATGCTAACGTCGAAGAGATTCGCCTGATTGGGACTGAAGCCCAGAAGACATTTTTCTTTGACCGAGTCCTAAAGGGCGAGCGGCTAGGGAACGCAGCGGTTGAACGTTCAGGCAAAAACGTAATCGCAAACCAAACTCGATTGGTGCCGGATGGTGACGGTTATCGGCTGAGCGGCGAGAAGTTCTATTGTACGGGCGCCCTCTTCGCTCATTGGGTGCCGGTGCGCGTGACTGATGCTGACGGTAAACGAGTGGTGGCGCTGGTGGACCGGCATAGCGAAGGATTGACGGTGATCGATGATTGGTCCGCGTTTGGACAGAGGACCACGGCCAGCGGAACGGTGATTTTGAAGGATGTCCGAGTCAACCAGGACCAAATCCTGCCCTCCTATGAGGCGTATCAACGACCGACTACCCGAGGTCCATTTTCGCAGATTATTCATGTGGCGATTGATGTGGGCATCGCCCGAGCAGCCATCGCTGAAACGATTGAATTCGTGAAGCACCGGTCCCGGCCATGGATTGATGCCAATGTTGAACGGGCCAGCGAAGATCCGCTTGCCATCCAGGAACTAGGTAAATTGCAGTATCAACTGCATGCGGCTGAGGCCTTGATGGAACGAGCCGCGATAAAGGTCGATCGGGCCGCCGCAGTTTCGGACGAAGAAACGGTAACGGCGGCTGCTTTGGCTGTGGCCGAGGCTAAGATCGCGGCGACTGAGATTTCCATCCTGGCAACGAATAAGCTTTTCGAATTAGCCGGCACCCAATCAACTCTCGATAAATACGGTTTGGATCGCCACTGGCGCAATGCTCGGGTCCATACACTACATGATCCGGTGCGCTGGAAATACTATGCGCTAGGGAACTATTACCTGAATGGCGTCCCGCCACCTCGCCACGCCTGGCTATGAGTAAGGAGATTCGGTTCAACGCGTTCGCGATGAATTGTGTTGGGCACATGGCGCCGGGGTTGTGGCGCCACCCGCGCGACCGATCGGAACGTTACATCGATTTAGGATATTGGACAGACCTGGCTCGGTTGCTTGAGCGCGGTAAATTCGATGGTCTTTTTCTGGCTGACGTCCTGGGCCCATACGATGTTTATCATGGTAGCCCGGATGCTGCGATTCATAGCGGGATTCAAATCCCGGTGAATGATCCGATGATGTTGGTTTCCGCGATGGCGAGCGTGACCGAGCACCTCGGTTTCGGAGTGACCTGTGCGCTTACTTATGAACATCCTTATCCGTTCGCTCGCCGCGCCTCGACGTTAGACCATCTGACGAAGGGACGGTTCGGCTGGAATATCGTTTCCGGCTATCTAAATAGCGCCGCCAAAAATTTTGGTCTCGATGAACAGACTCAGCACGACGATCGCTATGACTTGGCAGACGAATATATGGACGTCTGCTATAAACTTTGGGAACAGAGCTGGGAATCGGGGGCCGTTCGGCGTGACCGAAAGCTAGGTGTTTTTGCCGATCCGGCTAAGGTCCACGGCATCAATCATGCCGGAAAATATTTCAAGGTGCCGGGGTTCAATCTAAGCGAACCCTCGCCACAGCGCACACCGGTTCTCTACCAGGCCGGTGCCTCCAGAAGAGGAAAGGACTTTGCAGCAAGACATGCGGAATGCGTCTTTGTGTCGGCGCCAACGGCAGCGATTGTGAAAAAAAACGTCCGGGATCTGCGGGACCGAACCGCTGAATTCGGGCGAGCGAACATTCTGATATTCGCAATGTTCACCGTAGTTGTGGCTCCGACGGACGCTGAAGCGGCGGCCAAGCTCGAGGAATACTACTCCTATATCGATTTTGAGGGAGCGTTGGCTTTGATGTCCGGCTGGACCGGCGTAGATCTGGGCGCGTATGGCCCGGAGGATGAATTGCACGCCAGGAAAACAGATGCCAATCAATCTGCATTGGAATCGTTTACGATTGCGGATCCGAACCGCCGCTGGAAGATGAAAGAGATTGCCCAATGGGTTGGGCTAGGCGGACGCGGTCCAGTAGTTGCTGGATCCCCAAAAACCGTGGCCGACCGTCTACAGGAATGGATCGAAGAAACGGATGTCGACGGGTTCAATCTTGTTTATGCGGTTATGCCGGAAACCTACGAAGACATTGTGGAACTGCTGATTCCTGAGCTGCAAAGTCGAGGGGTGTATAAGAAAGAGTACCGGCCGGGGACGCTACGCGAGAAGCTGTTCCTGCAGGGGCCGTATCTGGCGGACAGCCATCCGGGGAGTCAGTTTAGAGCGGGGTGAGGTCCAGAAACCAGGTTCGAGTCATTACCTAGCTCGACAGTTCGGATCGGCTTTCGTTTTCGCTAGAATCCTGACATAAGGGTGACGATTGGTAGGATCCATATGCTGGAGAATCTAGCGAAGCTCACAGGCAGCACCGCACTAGCCGTCGAACGTGAGACTTATGAAACCGAGCCTGGAACCGCTTCAGCCGTGATAGTCTTTAGTGAAGGTACAAGACTTCGCACTTACTATTGGCGCCTAATAAAAAACAAAAAGGCCCTGGTCAGTAGTTTTGATCACCAGCAGAAATACGGGCTCCCATCTCCAATCGATGCGGTGGACACGTTGAAGCGCGAACTACAAGGCCAAACTCTGACCAGTGTCCGGTTTGACGAAGAAACCGGAGATCTTCAGTTCGAGTTCGCGAATGACACAAAATTCCAAGCTCTTAATTTTACGGGTTATGAGATGTGGCACATTTCTTTTCCGGATGGCACCGGCGAGTATTCAAACTATGCTCTGCTGTAAGACTGATGCTAGCCCTCACAAGCTTTGCGCCGAGAATGCCGTTTTTGAAAGCCAGCTACCAAGGCTCGATGCCTAGGTGAACTGATGTCGCCAATTTACACGAGGGCGTGGTCTTTCTGATCCGGCATCCCGGCCGCTGGGGACCTTTTCGGCACCCCCAACCCGCTACGCGGATGCAATCGGACTTGGCGCAGTACTCCCACACTCCAATACTCCATCACTCCGCGCGGCCGGATTCGAGGACGAGGACGACGACGACGACGAGAACGAAGCGCCCCGTGAGGTCTTTCGGGAGCCTCGCGCCACCAAATGTGGTTGTACCGCGCGATTGGGAGGGCGACAGCCAAATTTTGCTATCTGCTATTTGCTATTTGTCATTGCCGGGTAGCGGCCCGCCTCACCTCCAAAAATTGTTCCCTTGCAGAACCCGTGGGGTTATCGCGACAATCTATCGGATGGCAACGCCAAGAAGAATCATCACTCGTACCGCCTGGCGGCTGGCGGGACGCTATTGGACTTCCGAAGAAAAGTACACGGCGTGGCTTCTCATACTGAGCGTAATTCTCTTGAACCTTGGCAACGTTTACGTGGGAGTTCGTATTAACGAATGGAACCGGGCATTCTATAATGCTCTACAAGCTTTCGACGCGCACGAGCTATTCCTCCAGATTGGTATCTTCGGTATTCTGGTAACTGGCGCCGTGGCCTGTTCCGTTTCCGCGCTCTACCTGAATCAGTGGTTGCAAATCCGCTGGCGCAGATGGCTGACGTTGCGGCATCTGTCCGCGTGGTTGACGGATCGCGCTTATTATAAATTACAACTCGGTACTGATGCTGATAACCCCGACCAACGAATCGCCGAAGATCTGAACCAATTTACCGGCTATGTCTTGACTCTCTCGGTGGGACTGATTTCGTCGTTTGTTTCTTTGCTCTCATTTCTGGCGATCCTGTGGGGGCTCTCCGGCACGGCGAATATTCCCCTTGGTTCATTAGGCAGTATCCAGATTCCCGGCTATTTAGTTTGGGCGGCGTTGATTTACGCCGGACTTGGCACTTGGTTGGCGGTTAATATTGGGCGTCCTCTGGTCGCTTTAACCTCTGCCCGCCAACGTTTCGAAGCCGATTTCAGATTCAGCTTGGTTCACCTTCGCCAGCATGCGGAAAGCGTTGCGTTATATGGGGGTGAACCGGTCGAGCTAGCATTATTCGCCGAGCGTTTCCGAGCCGTATTTGCCAATTTCCGGCAAATCATGGGACAGCAGATCCGGCTTAGCGCGTTCACCCAGACTTATGCTCAGGTCGGTTTGATTTTCCCGGTGATCGTCGTTTCGCCGCGTTACTTCACGCGCCAGATCTTGTTGGGTGGCTTGTTCCAGGCAGTCAACGCTTTTTCCTACGTCCAGAACGCGCTTTCATTCATTATCAATTCTTACAACGATATCGCTACGTGGGAAGCGGTGACCGAGCGTTTGGGCGAGTTCGACCAAAGGCTTGATAGCATCCACGAGTCGGTGCAAGCGCCGCAGTCTATCATGATCCGGCGGAAGGGTACTGGCGGTGTCGCCGTCGATCATCTTGATCTGGACTTACCGGATGGTACACCGCTCTTGCGAGGAGTTACTTTCGCCGTTGATCGCGGAGGGTCATTGCTGATTGTTGGTCCATCCGGCTCCGGTAAAACCACTCTTTTGCGAGCGATCGCTGGCATCTGGCCGTTTGGCCGCGGCAGGATCAGGCTCACTAAAGGGCAAATCGCATTCGTGCCGCAAAGGCCGTATTTGCCGCTGGGGACTCTCGCCGAGGCTGTACTATACCCGCGTGACCAGAAGGTGAGTGTTCCCGTAGGCCTTCCGGAAGTCCTGGAGCAGGTCGGACTCAAACGACTTAGCGGCGACTTGAATAAAGTTGATAATTGGCCCGAGCGCCTCTCTTTGGGCGAACAGCAAGGCTTGGCTTTTGCCCGAATCTTGTTGTCGAAACCGGCGCTGATTTTTCTGGATGAGGCGACGTCTGCGCTGGACGATGACGCTAAGAAACGCATGTTCGGTCTGCTGCGGGAAGCCTCTTGGCAACCGACCATCGTGAGCGTTGGTCACAGTGAGATGGAGCGCAAACTCTATCCAAAATCGATTGATCTAGCCGAATTCAGGCCGCGTCAGCCGGTGGCCGCCAAGCGTTAAGCTTTCCAGATATGGACTTATTAGACGAAATCGAGCATCGAGCTTTTCGCTTTTTTTGGGAGCAAGCCGATCCGCATACGGGGTTGATTAATGACCGAGCCGGGAATTTTGGACCCGATGATTACACGGTGGCATCCATAGCAGCAACCGGCTATGGCCTGGCTGCGCTTCCCATTGGGGTGGAACGCGGATGGATAGATCACGATCAAGCGGCTAACCGGGCGCGGGTCACGCTCCAGTTTTCTTTAACGCTGGCGCATCAGAACGGCTGGATTGTGCACTTCGTGGATAAGCATTCCGGCGAGCGAGTCTGGAAGAGCGAATTCTCCACCATAGATACCGCTTTGCTGGTCGCCGGCGCTCTGGCAGCCGGCCAATACTTCGCTGCGCGCGTGCCGGAAGTGGCTGCCCTAAGCGATCAACTCTATCGGAGATTGGATTGGTGGTGGGTCCTAACCAATGACGGTACCCAACCCAACAAGCGAATGGTGTCGCAGGGTACCAGACTCGAATCCGGGTTCATCACAAACAATTGGTGGGACTACAGCGAAGCCGTCCTACTCTATTTGTTGGGTCTGGGCGCACCGGCGAAGCCGCTGCCCCAAAATAGTTGGGAGGCGTTCGAGCGGCCTTTAGCAAAGTATGGCGGACTCGAGTGGTTTCGAGCCGGACCGATTTTCATTCATCAGATGCCCTATGGCTACTTTGACCTGCGTAACCAGCGGGATCGATTGGGGTTCGACTATTGGCTTTCTTCGACGAACGCCATGAGGATCAATCATCGGTTTTGCCGTTATCGCGCCAAGAAACGGAAGACTTACGCGGAAGGATTCTGGGGCCTGAACGCCAGTGATGGTCCGGACGGATACAAACCGTATGGCGTGGTCGGGGACCCGGAGGATGGGACGGTATCGCCGACCGGCGCCATCGCCTCTGTAATCTTCACACCGGACCTCGCCATCTCGGTGGCTCAGGCGATGTACGAAAAGGATGGCGGCGCCCTGTGGGGCAAGTACGGTTTCACCAACGCTTTCAACGTCGACCGGGATTGGTATTCTCCGGATGTAATCGGCATTGACCTCGGCATGGCGCTCCTGGCGATTGAGAATTACCGAAGCGGCCTGATCTGGAAACTGATGAGCGGATTTTACGGGACGACGCAGGCGTTGGCTGCGGCCGGGTTTCGCGAGACTCGCGGGGACGAGGCGAGGTTGGTAAGCAGTGGTAGGGCGAGGCTCCCGAACAGCTGAAACGCTGTCGCGAAGGCGATCGTCGAGCTTTTCTAATGACAAGAATAGGCCTACGAGCCTGCCGAGCTTGGGTCCACGCTCACTACGGCTCGGGCTCGGTGAGGGCCTATTCACGTGATTCAATGGCGGCCGATTGATCGCTTCGCGAACTGGCTGGCTCCGTTCGGGAGCCTCGCCCTACCATTTAATTTGCCTTACATTTCCCAAGAGCTCCGAGTTTGGTCCAGTTGCGATTCTTTGAGATCCAAAATGGATTGGAATCGCCGGAGAACATCATCAGTAATTTCCCCTTTATCGCGGAGCTCAATCAGTCTGGCTCGTTGCTGTTTTACGATGGCGAGTTGCAGCGAGACGACGTTTCCCAGAAATCGGGTCTGAGAATGATCAGCCGGTTCCGACAGCTGGCTGGTCTGGGTTTCTATGGTCTCTCCATAGATGTCGTTAAGGTGAGCGATGGCTTTGGCTTTGGCTTCGTCGGGATCCTCAAGCGATTGTAGATAATGGAGAGCGGTTGCGGCCATGGCCAGCCGGGCCTTGATCTCTTCGGATTCGGCACTGGAATGAGATCCAAGCTGTAACCAGCTAATAAGCCTGGGAAGGGTTAGTCCTTGGACTATCAGCGTCACCAGAATTACCGCGAAGGTAAAAATGATTATATCGGCCCGTTGAGGAAACGGAGAACCGTTTCCTAGCGCTTGGGGAATAGCCAGCGCTGCCGCCAGCGAGATACCGCCTCTGATTCCTACCCAAGAAAGTAAAGTCGCCTGGCGTTTCACCTGGCCGCCGTCCGCCGATTGACCGAGACGACCAGAAAAAGGTGGCCGACCTGTCGCGCCGTAGCGAAGCGAAGGCGGATGGGTCGACACAAAGACCCACACGATCCGAGCGCAGATCACGGTAGCGCTGACCGCGATCCCGCCTCCAACCAGAAACCAGGGATTTTGGGACCACAAAGGTTCGCCCACCGTGCGCAATTGGAGTCCGATCAGAATAAACAGAAGGCCGTTCAACAAGAAGGTCAGCATTTCCCAAGATCCAGCCGCTTGCAGGCGAGCGCGGGGGGTGCTGATTCGCGGATCATTCCAACCAAGATAAAGACCGGCGGTTACTACCGCCAATACTCCAGATACATGGAGCGCTGCGGCAGGCTGGTAAGCGGCAAAAGCTGCCAGTAAGGAGATAGTGTTGGCCAGGAGCGGATCGGCGGTGTGGCGGCGTAGTTGCACCGCCAACCAGCCAATTAACCATCCGATAATGACGCCTCCGGCAACGGCGAGACAGAAATGGCTGACGACAGAGCCCCATACATAGGTTTTTAGCTGAGTGGTATGGATCGCGGTTTCGAAGAGGACTAAAGCCGATGCGTCATTGACCAGGCTCTCTCCACGCAAAATCGCGTTTAATCTCCGGGGAATAGGAAATCGTTCCAGGATCGCGCTGACCGCCACTGTATCCGTAGGCCCGAGAACAGCTCCAAGCACGAACGCTGGACCCCAGGCCATACCGAGGAGCAGATGCGCGACAAGCAGAACGGATGCGGTGGTGGCGAATACTAAGCCGACCGAAAGCAGAAAGATCGGGCGCCAGTTTTCTCGAAAGTCGCGCCAGCTTGAATTCAAGGCGTCCGAAAATAGAAGGGGCGGCAGAAAGACAAGAAACACGATGTCCGGCTCCAATCGGATCTCCGGTAGTCTTGGTGGAATCGCCAAGAGGAGGCCTCCGAGCACCAGAACGATCGGATAAGAGATGTTCAGCCGATAAGCCAGCGCGACCAGTGCAACCAAAACCACCAGCAAGGCGACGACGAGCTGAACTGAATGCACGAGTCCAAAGCATGCCTAACAACCTGGGCCAGGGTCAATAGTGGCGATACGGCGAAAACCCTGGAGCGCTGCCTTCCCGCGGCCGCGGGACGAGGCCGTGGTGCGCAGCGCTGACGGTGTGTAAGACGCATTGTCTGGCCTCGCTCTTATGCTTGAATAACCATCAGTCGTGACATAGAGTGCTGCTAGAGCAGGGGTCGGCAACGCGCTGTTCCCTAGCGCACCAGGGCCTCGCAGGCGAGTCGGCGCTCCAGGGTTTACGGATTATTTTTTCCATATAAAAAAATTCCGGGCGGGTTCACGGCTAAAGTGACAAGGCGTAGATCGCTGGTTTCAGAGATCTACGCCGAACCTGTCCGATTCTCGCTTTCTCGTCGTTAGAAGCACGAGCCGTCCTGGGTTTGTAAATTTGTCTCGAAAAAAGTCGTGACTCGTACTAAAGTCCGAGCTCGAAAGTTCAGAAAGAACAGAAAGACGCCAGTTTGTACCGTTGTATGATGCTTAACGAGTGGGCGCTCCGGGTTGTGGGCTCTAAAAGGAGTACCTCTTGATAGAGAAGGCGAAGCGAAGCCTGTTGCACGAGGCCTGGCGAATCGCAAGAGTCTATTGGACGTCAGAAGAAAAATGGTCGGCATGGGGATTGTTAGGGCTGATCATCGCTATCAACCTCGGGAACGTTTATGTCGGAATCCGCATGAACGAATGGAACCGCGGTTTTTACAACGCGCTCCAGGTGTTCGACGGTAATGAGCTGCCCCGGCAACTCGGTTATTTCTCCCTGATTGCGAGTTCAGGAGTGATTCTGACGGTCTACGCGCTTTATTTTAATCAGATGCTGCAGATCCGCTGGCGGCGTTGGCTCACGGAGAAGTATCTGAATGCCTGGCTGGCAAATCGGGCGTATTACCAACTCCAGCTGAAAAACGGGGTCGATAACCCGGATCAGCGTATCTCAGAAGATGTCCAGCTCTTTACGACCTCAGCATGTACGCTAGGTCTGGGTTTATTTTCCTCGATCGTTGGCTTCGCCTCGATGCTGGTGATTCTTTGGGGACTGTCAGGTCCCGCTGCCATTCCGCTAGGAAAATTCGGAACCGTATACATACCTGGTTATCTGGTTTGGGCCGCTCTGTTGTACGCTGGTTTAGCCACTTGGGTTACTTCCAAGATCGGCCGGCCGCTGGTGTCTCTGAATTTTCGGAAACAACGATTTGAAGGCGATTTTCGATTCAGCTTGGTCCGAGTCCGAGAGAACGCAGAAAGTGTCGCTTCTTACGGCGGCGAACGCGTCGAGCTCAACGTTTTCAAGGAGCGCTTTCACAACGTAGCCGACAATTTTCGGCGGATCATGAGGCGGCAAATGCGTCTGGGCTTTTTCACGTCTGGGTACGCTCAAGTAGCGCTCATTTTACCTTATCTGGTCGTATCACCGCGATATTTTGCGAAGCAGATAGCCTTTGGCGTCTTAATGCAGGTCGTGAACGCATTCGTCTACGTACACGATCGGCTCTCCTACATTGTCACCTCTTATTCAGATATTGTAGCTTGGTTCGCGGTCACAGAACGGTTGGCCGGTTTCGAGCAACAAATGCGCGAAATCCCTGACCCAACCGAATCCGGGCATCGAATCGCCATCCGGCGGGGCGGTGTCAGTGTGTCGGTTGAGGACCTGGATCTTGATCTTCCTGATGGAAGCGCGCTGTTACGAGGTGTTTCTTGCCAGCCGCCCTGCGGTTCATCTCTGTTAATTTCCGGTCCTACCGGAACCGGCAAGAGTACACTGCTTCGCGCGATCGCTGGGATGTGGCCGTTTGGCAGTGGTAATATTCGTATTGGCGAAGGCAGGACGTTGCTGGTTCCACAACGGCCTTACCTCCCGTTAGGCACACTAGCGAACGCCTTGGCTTATCCTTCAACAGTCAGCAATGGGTTTACCACGGCCCAGCTTGCTGCCGCTCTTGGTGAAGTCGGCCTTGGATCTTACGCACCCCAACTCGATGTGGTCGATAACTGGGGCCAACGCATGTCTCTGGGCGAACAACAACGACTGGCGTTTGCTCGGGTGCTACTGATGCAACCGGCATTAGTTTTCCTGGATGAGTCGACGTCCGCTCTTGATGAGGCCGGCGAGGCCCGTCTTTACGGTTTGTTAAAGTCGGCTACCTGGCAACCGACGGTGGTTAGCGTTGGACACAGAAGCACCCTGATCAAATTCCACGACGCGATTCTCGACCTGGCTCCTTACATTCCGCTGCCGAAGCCGGTGGTACTACCTCTGCCCGCTCCTCCTCTCGAGGAGGCAGAACTGGTTCCGGAGCTGAACCAAGCGTAAAGGGCAGCCCAAAATTTGGTGGGGCCGGAGGCGACGCGGTTGAGCCCGGAGGGGAGCCGCATTCAGCGGGCCTCAACGGGTTACAACTACTGCGGGCTTGGCGCATTTCGTTCCGAGTCGCCTGTTAGCTGCGGCTCCCTGGAGCGCGTTGCAGGCCATGAAACGTGCAACTCCAATCGGCGCGACAGGTTCTCGGGGCGTCGCGGTTGTGGCACGGGCAAAACCCCTGCGGTCAGTCCCAGGTCCTGAACACGGTGGGGCGTAGCCCGCTCAATGCAACGCCCTCCGGTTTGGGCGTGACGACAATTATAGACAAATGCCCCACCAAACCCTCCTGACATAAGGTTGTCATCGCGCTGCTTTATTTGCTCCGCGACGCGCCGAGCCGGCTTTTGGCCTCGGGTGTTCAAAACTCGGAAAGAAAGCAACCACTAGAATGAACACGAATGTCGCTATCATCGGCTCCACCGGTCGAAACGCTGCCGCCTGGACCGACGCCTTCATCGCTGCGGGGGTCACGGTTCGAAATCTGGTTCGTTTCCCGGAGCGATTGCTCAAACGGCCCGGACGGGAGCAGGCTCGGCTTGATCTGGATGACTCCTCCACCTTCCAGCCGGCGCTACGAGGCATACATACACTCGGCCTGATTACACCAAGTCATCCAGACCAAGTAAAACGCGAAACCACTCTGATCTACGCAGCGAAACAGGCAGGCGTACAACGGATCATCAAGTTGTCGGTGCTCGGCGCCGACTTCATTTGCCCGATTTCCACGTTTGCGCGTTGGCATGCTGATATCGAGGAAGTTTTGCGTACTGCGGACATCCCTCATGTAATTTTGCGGCCGAACTTTTTTATGCAGAATGTGCTTTTGCAAAAAGCATCAATTGAGGCCGGGCTTTACGCGGAGCCGATCTCAACTGCTTCCATTAGCTATGTTGATATTCGTGATGTGGCCGATGTCGCTGTCGTGGCTGCCCAGGGAGATCTCGATGAACAGGCTCTTAATCTGACCGGGCGGGAACCAATTTCCGGGGAGCGAGTCAGCAACTTGCTTGGTCGGGCAATCGGGAAACGCGTGCGATTCGTTTCACCTGATCTGCAGGATTTCCGATCGACGCTCAGCGCAAGTAATGTCCCCGATTGGCACGTCGACGCTTTGGAGGAGCTATATGGGCGAGTGCAAGCTGGCCGCGCCCTGCATGTAGGTTCGGTAACTGTTGAGTTCGAGAATGTGACCGGTAAACGCCCTCGGAGCTTCCTTGAGTTTGCCGAAGACGCGTTTGGCCCGAAACTCGGCGGACGACAGCCGGCCCGGGTTCACGTTTCTCGACGATTCTGGCATCACTTCGTCCACCAGGACCTGTCTCGGGATCCAGATTGGCCAGTTGGATTCAGGCTGTGACGAGCTTTCAAACCAGCCAAAGCGTTCTAGGCTAAAGTCTTACCAGCGCTTCGCGCCTCAAATCGCCCGGGCCGGCTCGCATCTGAAAGCGTGACGCTGAGCATTCGCTGGTTTAGTATCTGAGTCGCGCTACGCATGGCGTGGTCAGTCGTTTATGGAACCGCAAGAACTTATCGCTCTCGCAGCGTCTTTAGCTCGTCCCTTTACTCCTAGCGCCGACTGCAGCACGGCAACCGTGGGCGCTGCACTCGTTACCGCCGAATCAAACCTATTCACAGGGGTGTGTATAGACACCCGATGGAGTCTCGGATTCTGTGCCGAACATGCGGCGATTGCGGAAATGCTGAAGGCTCGCCAGTCCAATGTACGGATGATGGCGGCGGTAAATGAGGATGGAGTGGTATTACCTCCATGCGGCCGGTGCCGTGAACTGCTTTGGCAGATAGACGATCGCAACCGGGATACCTGGGTGCTCCTTGGGTTCGATGAAGGAGCCTGGTTGCATGAGCTCTTGCCCCGGCGCTGAATTGATGAGCGCGCAATCGGGCAGAGTATAAAACAGATAATTTATCTGTTGTAATTAATATTTTGCCTGCTACCTTGGCGATCATGGCATGGCGCTTAAATGAGGTGGTGACTCGAGGGGTGATCGATAATCGACAAAAGGGGAGAGTAACCGGCACGCTCTGGTTAATCGGACAGGAGTCCGCGATCCGTTTAGAGTTGGACGGCAATTGTGACGATGATCTGGCTGGATGTCTGGTTGAATTTGTTAATCATAAACCGAGGCCTGATCCCTCGATCGCACGATTCAGAGATCAGGTCGGGGCGGCTGGTACGATCACCGCCTCACGTAAGGTTCGGACCTTGCCTGCCGATGTCCGCGTCGAAGAGTTAAACCGCGAAATGATCGAGCGTTTGGGTTGGAGTAATTCGCTCTACCTAGAATGGTTCAGCAACTTCAATGGTCGAGTTGTCGTTGAGTTGGTGGATCCCGAGATCCGCGTTTCTGAGCCGGCATGGAATTTTAACGCCAACGAAAAGAGTGAAAGACAAAGGCTCGCTGAGGAAGGAGCAGGGTTTGTCCACATGATTAAAGTGGACGAGTTCTCGAGTGATGCTGAAAAGCCCGATGAGTTCCTCTCCGAACAGGCGCTCCAAAGGTTCGAAGAATATGTCCTCCGATTTGAAGAACTTTGGGAGAAATACGAGGAGGACCCCGATCGGGATCAGAAAATCGCGGATGAGCTCGGCTGTAGGTTGGTTCATGATGAGGGTGACGACGCAGAGGTCATCGATGAAGACTCGACTGAAGGCGCCGAGCTGAAGACCTCTGCGACGGAATATCCCGAGCCGCTCTGGTGGAGTGACCCTTTGATCATTCGAGCCAAAGACCTTTGCGTCGCGGTAAGTGAATTCGGTAAGGCAGCGAAACCTGATTTTTCGGACTCCAGCCGGCTTGACGAACTGCAGCTAAGTTTGGTCCAAGGAATGGCGAAACTGGGTGACGCTCTGCATGGGGTGATCGAAGGAAACGAGACGCGCGATCCCGCGTTGCTCGTCGTATTATTGAAACGCAGCTTGAATAAATATCATTTTGCCTTGGAGATCCTAAAAGGGATGGACCGGGGAAACGTATCAGCCGCAACCCTGGAAACTTGGCGAGTGGAGATACTAGGAATTCGACAGGAAATAGTCGATGCGATGAGCCGATTCCGGCAGATGCAGTAAGAAACAGGCTGAGGATTGCAGTTTTCTGGAAATATGGTTTTATGGCGCTGGTGAAAACTACGCTGGAAATTCCGGACGATCTGTTCCGAGAGATGAAGGCGGCGGCGGCTTTCCGGGGCATAAAGCTTAGAGACTTTGTCACCGAAGCGATATCGGGACACCTGGCTCGAATGAAAGGCGCAGACTCACGATGGTCTCAGCGTCTGCCGCCACCGCCGAAAGTGGCAAAAAGCGAGATAAGAAGAATCCATCAACTCATCGAGGAGGAATCAGAGCGGATTGATGCGGAGGATTGGAGCCGGTGATTCTGGATACAAACGCGATTTCGGCGATGGCCGAAGGGGATATTGCGCTCGAAAAAGTTCTTCCTGAGGTCGGATCCCAGTTTATCCCGGTGATTTGTCTTGGAGAATATCGAGCGGGAATCATTCAATCGAGGGCGCGGCGACAGCTTGAGCGCTGGCTGCAAATGCTTGAAAACAGCCGGCGGGTCTTGCCCGTAGTGTTTGATACCACTCATTTTTACGCAGAGATCGTGGTCGAACTGCGCCAAGCAGGGCGCATGATCCCGATCAACGACGTCTGGGTATCGGCTCTGGCGCGGCAACACGATTTACCGGTGGTCTCCCGAGACGCGCACTTTGATCAGGTGAAAGAGCTTCAACGAGTCTCTTGGTAGACTGCAAAGCACCAGGCCCGTAATTTTGTTGCAATCTAATTAGACGCGTGCCTAATTAGATACCATGAACGAGACCGACACCGCGCCTGTGTTGCGTTTCTTTAAGGCGCTAGCCCATGAAAGCAGGCTTCGTTTACTCGGCTTTCTGGCGCAACGGGCCCGAACGGTGCAGGAACTAGCCGGTTTGCTGGGGCTTACTGAGCCTACTACCTCGCATCACCTCGGTCTCTTGCGGGCAGCTGGCTTGGTAAGCCTTCGAGTTGACGGTAATCTGCATTGGTACACCTTCGAACCGTCCGAACTGGCGCCTCTGGCCAAATCAGTCCTTTCCCGGCAAAACGTTGCTCAGTGGGCAGGTGAGACCAAGGTGGAAGTGCCCGACCGTCTGATTCGAAATTATCTAGAACCGGATGGCCGGCTCCGGCTGATCCCGGCTGCCCGGAAGAAACGTTATCCCGTCCTGGTGTGGCTAGCCAAACACTTTGACTTCGATCGTCGTTACCGGGAAGCAGAGGTGAATCAGATTCTACAGACGCGACATTGGGATAGCGCTACCCTTCGGCGGGAACTAATCGGCTACCGGATGTTGACGAGAGAAAGAGGTATTTATTGGCGGTTGCCCGAGGCCCAGTGGTTAGCGGCGGGGACCAATAAAAGCGGGAGTCACCAGTTGCGAAGCGGCGAAGTATAGTTCAGAGAAAGCGCCTTCTTAGAAACGCGATACCCGAGCCGGTCTTTAGGTACCGTTCAAATTCGTCAGCGCGAGTTCTATGGGAGAAGCAAATAGCGGTTCGCAATCGCCAAGGCCTAAAGGGTGCCGTTGACCGAACTATGCCTTGATTTTCCGAAGAAATTTCTAGGCGCACGCGCATCGTTCCGGTCACCTAGCTTTCTTGAGATTGTACTGGAGCCGGTTTTCGGTTGTCGACGTCACTAAGACAGAGAACTCGTCCCAAACTTCGTATGCCGCCTCTTTGGCATCCTCAAGAACTTGTTTCCCGCTCAGCGAGTCACCGAATCGGTTATACTCGGCCGACGGCAGATCATAAGTGACATCGTTAATTTTGATCGTCCTAGAGAAATGGTGGTTCTGCATGGCCTCGTGCAATTCTTGGTAAATCTCCGGCGCATCTCCTGCCCCGTGAAGCTCGACCCGGACAGTGAATCGCTGTGGCATGCGGTCGAAAATTTAAAGGAAGCCCAAAAGCTGTCTATACGTCAATTGACGTACATTCCCTGCGCTAACCCGCCTTCGAAACCCTAAGTTTGCAAAGGAGATGCGAGGTGGGGCGGTAGCAGGTCCTGCTGCGCTCGGCTGACGCCGAGCTAGGGCAGACAGACTTCGTCGTAGCGCAAAAAGACCGAGCGAAAATTTGTCGGAGATAGCTCCAAGACCGCCAGTGCGGCCTCTGGTAGTGCGCGGATTTCGAAGCGCAGTTCTGCGCTTTCGGGCCTCGATAATGGCTTCTAAAAACCGCTTGCAGTGCCCGAGGCGGAGTCCTATATAAACAGCTCGCGAAATTCGCTGCCCTAGCGGTTCACGGGGGGCTGTTTAGCCGCAAACGGAGAACTGCGACGGCGAACCGCGAGTCCCATCACGGGTAGGTACCGAAGTGGCCAAACGGGGCAGACTGTAAATCTGCTGGCTTATGCCTTCAGTGGTTCGAATCCACTCCTGCCCATACCTTTACTAGAGCCAATCTTCGAGGCATCTGGGCAATAAATGGACACTGGACCGGGGTGTGTTATTTTGATTATCCGAACCTATCGAGGGAAAATGCGGGCATAAAATGGACGCTATGCACCGACAGTTTGGGCAATTTTGGGCAACGCCATGATTATCAAGAAAGCAAAAAACGGGCAATGGCGGCTGGACTTGCGAATGGGCGGAATCCGGTTTCGTAATCTGTTCGCAACCAAGGCTGAAGCCGAACGAGTAGCCAAGGAAAAGCAAGCTACCCAGTTCATGTACAAACACAATTTACGGATGTTGAAACCTGGAGCAGAAGCCATCGCCAGCCAGGCCTTTCAACTGCTCGGTCCTGACGCTGACCCTAAAGAATTGATCACTGCCGTACTGGAATACACCAGCCGAAAGCAAATCGGCAACCGGCAGACCTTGAGCCAAGCCATAACCGCATTCAAGAAAGGCCTGGAGCGAAGGAACAAGCGAATTCGTTACATCGACTCGATGGCGAAGGTGCTGGCCAAATTCCTGCGCTTCTTTGGTGAGAAGGCCGGTGACCGGTTTGTCAGCGATTACACCCGTTTAGACGTCACGCGATTTCTGGACGAAGCGATTAAACAGACCCCGATCAATAAGTTTAATTATAGCCGGGATCTAGGCGTTTTCTTTCACTGGTGCGAGACTGAGCGCATCATTGCCGAGAATCCATTGAAAGGTTTTCGACGGCCTACGGTTGATCGTAAAGACCCGTCTACGCTGAGTTACGAACAATGTAAGAACTTGTTAGGTAACCTCACGGGACAAGACCGAGCCTATGCAGCGGTAGCGTTATTCAGTGGCACCCGGCCAGAGGAGATCATGAAAATGACCTGGGCCATGATTATCTTGGATGGCGAGAAGCCGCAGATACGCTTACCCGGATCGATTACCAAAACCCGAATAGGCCGAACGATTGACTTAACGCCAAATGCGGTGGCTTGGTTAAAGCCGCTGGCTAAGCCTGCGGTAGAACCGGTTTTCCAAGGCGACCAATCTTGCCTAATTGGACGAATGAAACTGGCAGCCGGACTTGATAAATGGGAACAGGATTGCTTAAGGCATACGTTCACGTCTATGCATTGCTGCCACTTTCAAGATCCGTCCAAGGTAGCGTACTACCTGCATAATCGGGGAAATCCCGATTTACTTTTCAGGACCTATTTTCGCGACCAGCTAACCGAGGACGCAAAGAAGTTTTGGTCGATTCTGCCGCCCGCAATTTGATCCCAACCGGATGCCATTTTCAGTCGTTCTGTTTGCGCTCTCATCATCACAATGTGTAGGCTCAACCAGAACACGAAAAGATCCGTTCCAAAGAGATTTGCTTTCTGGCTGCGTCTTCCACTGCAGCATCCCGACGCTTTTGACGTTTGAATGCTCGTGTTCACTGTTTTACTTCAATCCTTCGGCGCTAGCTCAGCCAGCAATTTGTCAAAACGCGGATCTTTTCGGATAGGATCCCAACTGGGATCGAGCTTCAACGGGCCGTAATACACTCCGTCCGGTATCTTGGTGAGAGGAGCCAGCGTTTCCAGCGCTAGGTCGGGCTCATTCGCCCATGCATAAACTCGAGCTAGATTTCTCAAGAGATTCGGCGCGTGCACGGCATCTTTAGAGATCGGCATCATTTCGACGGCACGCTTAGCTTCCGAAATCGCTAATTGTTTGCGCCCTAAAGCGACATCAACGCAGCCGAGAGCAGATAAAAGAGCCGGATTGGTGGGATCCGCTTCGACCTTTCGATAAAGCTGCTCACGCGTCACACCAAACTCCTCCATTGTAGGATGATTTCCCTGAACCATTTCAACCCAAATCGCGACGATCCGGCATGGAACGACAGTTCCCAAAAAACCAATTTCTTCGTTAGGGCTTTTGCTGATAATTTCTCCTGCGGCGGCAAAGTCACGTGCGCACATAGCGTAGAAAACCCGCAGGCCATTGACCACAAAACCTCTCGTGGAAGCAGGCAACGCTTCAAATGCAGTGCGGACGCGCTTCAAATCCGCCTCCGCCGCCTTCTCATAAAACGCCTGATGGGCTTTATATGACGGAAACCATGGGTCATCGGGCTCAAGCTCGATCAGGCGATCCTCGATCCGCTCGGCATCTCGATAACTTCGAACGTAAAAATACTGCGAGGCGAGTACCTGCAGAAGCTCAGGATTTCGCGGATCCAAGCTCACCGCTTTTTCCAGGCCTGTCGTGGCCTTTTCCCACCGGCCTTGCACTCGGTCGATAAGCGCACTGAGCTCAAGGAGATCGGAATTGTTCGATAAAGATTGGGCAGCGATGGCTATCTGAACTCGCGCTCTCTCAAAGTCCTCAGAGCAAGCGTAAAGATGAAACGCTACTGCCAAATGCACTTCAGCTAGATCCGGTCGAAGTTGCAAGGCCTCGTTTACAGCCGCCTCGGCCAGCGCACATCTTTCCGGTGTGTGATCGAGTTTGTCGAAGTAGAGAAAATCGTGAGCTTTGGCGATCAAGCAATAAGCGAGCGCGAATTTAGGATCCTTTTGGCTCGCTGCCTCCAGTAAGCTGATCCCCTTTTTGAACGTTTCGATCTCCGTCACGGACGAAACGAGGGTAGTGCTCTCTCGCGGTATTAATTGCTTAGCCTGAAGATACAGATCATAGGCCTCCAAGTTATTGGTCGGCTTTTCCTCGATGTCTCTGCGTTCTTCGGGAGACAACTGGGCGCTCAGTCTTGCATGGTCAAAGGCGACCCAGAAGCCAGCGCTTCTTTCACTATGGGCAGAGCCTTCTGAAGTTCAGCCGGACTTTGAAAACGCTGACCAGGATCTTTCGCTAACAGAACTTCCAGCAGAGCGATAATCGGTGCCGGAACGTTCCGCAGCTTTTCAGTGGGCAGTGCAGCATGTTGATGCTGGTACATCAACTCGGCGGCAGAACCTTGGAAAGGAAGCTTTCCTAGCAGCATCTCCCAAAGCGTTATTCCTAACGAATAGAGATCGGAGCGAATATCCGTTCCCAGGCCAGCGAATTGCTCAGGGCTAGCGTACCCCGGTGTTCCAGTAAAACCTCCTGCACTAGAAATCGAGTCTTCCTCGGCCACGACTTTAGCCAGGCCGAGGTCAATGATCTTGACGCTCTCCAACCGGCCTTCCTCCAAACTAACCATGATGTTGCTGGGTTTTATGTCTCGATGCACCAGATGCTGTTTCTGGATGGCGGTTAGCCCAAGGGCCACTTGTGCCGCCACTTCGAGCGCCATATCGGGTTCAATCCTGCCAGAATGTTGGATAACCTTTGCCAGGGTTTCACCGTCGACAAACTCCATGGCGTAAAAGTAGTTGCCGCCGCTTTCACCCAGATGAAATACCGACGCCACGTTGGGATGACGCACACTCGCGGCTGCTCGGGCTTCGCGGACAAAACGGTGCCGGGCGGAGGCGTCGCCGATAAAACGGGCGTTGATGAGCTTCAAGGCAACCGGACACTGCAGATGGACATGAAAGGCTTTGTAGGTCACTCCCATCGCGCCGTGCCCAAGCTCCAGCGGTGTTCCATCTGGGTTCTGGAGAACCCGGTAATGTTCGAAACGAAGCTCTGACTCCGAAAGAGTGTCGTTGAGCGCAGACCCGCCACTCCCCGGCCTGAGAGCCCCTTGCAGCGCACAGACTGGGCACGACTCGCTGTCGTTGCTTAATACCGTGCCGCACACCTGACAAACCTGTTTGCTTTCCGCCTTCACAGTCCGAGTCGCCCTTCCGACTGAACGAATACATAGAGAGGATACCAGCAGAACCGGCAAAGATCGGCCAGCGCCGTTTGCGAACCAGGCACTTGGCTCTGAGCGGCAAGCAAGACGACGCTCCAGTGCGTAGTTCGAAACCGGTCGGCATCGCCACTCGCCGGGATCTCGTTCGGTTTCATCCGTACTCCCTTGCCAACCTTTACACCTCAATTAGACGCAATGGAACTCGGGAATTGCCGATATTCCATCCGCTACGTCGGTTTAGCACTAGCGGTGATGATCAGCCGTCGCCCCTTCGTTATTCCTGACGGCGGATCTCTGAATCCGGTGGGTAACTTTAAAGGATTATCTACCGTTGAACGAGAATCGGCATTTTTTCTGCTTATCCCATGACGTGGGATGGGCATTCTTATGAATTTCACATTCAAATGGAAACATCGGGACGGATCGATTGTGGAATTTTCAGCAGTGGGCTGGAGGTCGGATGATCCAGCAAAAGCCAACTGGTTGACTAAAATGAACCACCTTAGTAGCTCCCCGACAGCAATTACTCCTGGGATTCGGATTTGGTTACAGCAGTATTGTGAGTTGATTGAATTCCGGGGATCATCGACCTGAGTATTGTTAACCATCAATCGGCATTCGGGTTCTATTCATTAGCCCCTTCGGCGCGTGGTAGCAGCAGTTGTAAGCAGCTTTCAGCTGATGAACGGGCGGAGAGGCTCGCTAGCCGCTCGGTCGAAATTTCTTACTCGTCTTCCGTCAATCCGATTCATAAAAGGTTAATTGTCCTGGGCTTTCTTGCTAAACAGGAAGACTTCTCGATTCGACTGACAGAAAACACATGGCCGGGCACAGGTTGACCGTGGAGGTGAAGGGACTAGGCAGCGACATTCGAACGTACCTCGCTGCTTTTATTCACAATCGCCAAACTTTGCACCCGCAAGGCTCGACAAATGGGTGGCCAAGAGTGGACGGCAAAGTACCGTCGTATCGCTTTGCCCGCCTGAATCGGATAAGTGTAGTTTCCGGGTTATACCGGCTAAGCGCTAGTTCGGAGGCTGAAGCTTCGCGATCGGCCTCAGGCAAGCTACTCTTTTTGTGGTCGTCACACACTAACTGGACCAGAAGCCGGTCTACATACTTAGGATTGCTCGCGGTTTCTTCGCTTGCACTGAGATCAACCATGTAAAGATAATCGGCCATTGGGTTGAAACCCCCCTTCTCGGGATGTTTTCGGTTCGTTCGAGGCGGGCAGCACCGGGCACCTCACACAGACGACGCCCTGATGCCGGGAGCCGGTCCAGCTCCACCTTTAGTTCGCATCGCGAGTGCCTGGCGCGGGCGTTAGAGCGAAAATTCTTTTTGCCAGAGAAGTTTTAAAAACACAAGGGGAGGTCCTAGCCAAAACTGGCAATGAGCTGAAGGAAGAAGCCCGCGCCGAGGAACCATGGACCCAAAGCGGAGAGCCGTGCTTGTCTCATCCCTATCTTCCTTTGTATAGACCCGCCCACGCGGTGGCCAAAATCCGAGCAAGCGCCAATCATGAAACTAAGTCAATACGCCAAATGACGTATGCCTTGAAGCGGATCGCTTCGCTAGACTTGCGCTCTTATGCCATTAAATGAAGATCTAGCAGCGGCAGCCGATGCGATATTGGAAGCGGGAAAAATCGTGAATAGCACTCAATATTCGGGAAGGATTCCAAACATCAAAGACGAACACATCAAAGTATCTTTAGGAATGCTTTATAACGCGGCTCAACATCAAAACATGGCTCTAGAGAACCTGAGAGCAGCGATTGAAAAACTGGAGGAAAGAATAGACGAACTCTAAAGCGACAGTGCTCGCGAAACTGTATTTTGGTGTATTCGTGGCCTTCTTCCATGCTTGCTAAAACCGTTTCGCTATTCACGAATGGTTTAAAAGGCATGATTCGGAGCGTGACCCTGGGAGCTAGCCTCGTTCAACCTACCAGGATTGCTTTCGCCTGGTGAAAAGGTGTAAAAACGTTTCCGAATGGCTGGACTGTTTTACTCTGTAGATCTTTCTGCAAATAGTGAGATGGCCCGCGACAGCAGATACGTAGAAAAATTCCTTGTAGAATTAGTCTGTGAGAAACACAGCGATCAACGTTACGATTGCAGGAATTCAGCATGCGAAATAGCAATGAAAACCCGCAACGCGGAAACGGTAACAATCATCGCTTACCAAGTGGCAGTCAGGGTAATACCCGTTCCGACGAATCACGGTGAAGGATTCAAAGCTCCATGCGGGTGTCGGGCGTGGCATTTCTAGGGTGCTGGGGGGATACCAACCCGCTCGCAAAAACGCATCTAGCGCCAACCTCGAAAGCTTTTTATTGCGAGTGGTCGCGAGAAAGTCTAAAACCGCCTAGAAACTTTCGGAGAGTCTCCAAGGTTCGAAGTATGGCAATCAATCCTGGGCTCACTGACGCAGCGCGTTCGGAGTAAAAACGGCCTTACACCCGCAATCAAGAACGCTCCACTCGGAGAAGTGCCAAGCTGGTATCCCTTCGACCTTATCAGCTGACAGAAAGCCTGGCTCTGACCACTCAGAGAGGTATTCTTTGATCACTTTTTTTGCAACGTCGCACGCTGCGACTTCGAGCAAATCGGAGTGCGGACGGCAAACCAGTTCAACAAGCAGGTTGTTGGATGTCATGGGGTTTCGAGCGCTTGCCTCATCGGTTCCCACTATTACCCGATAGAAAAGCTCTGCCATTTGAGACAGAATCTTGGTTACTTTTCCTGTCACCGTCAAACCGGAGATCTTTCGGCCCGGCAAATGACCGGCTGCCCCTTTGGCCAGAATGCCAGAAAATCAAGTTCACTCAAAACCATTTCAGGCTTCAACGTCGAACGTTCGTTGGGCAAGCCGTCACTACTCCGCCCGGCAGTTCCGGCTTCCCAAATTAGCTCTGTACTAGACAACCGGACCAGTGGGGTGAAAACCTCGCTGGTCCCTTTCTCGTTGCCGTACAGTGAGCGTTCTGGCTAACCACACGTTAGTATTCCGAGTTGCTTACGCCAGTTGGCTCAAACGAAATGGACTTCCTAAAAACGGAGCAGCCGCCAGTTGAGGAAGAAGCCACAAAGGCCAAACCCTACACCTAAGTCGACACCCAACCTACCGCCTGTCGAAGAGGCGATTTGACCCTGCAGATTTGCTTTAAAAATGGCCCCTACTCCACCACCAATCCGAAGTATGCTGGGCGACGTGGAGCAATTTTTCAATTCGAAGCGCCTTTCCTCACATTAGAAAGCCTGCAGGGACAGGAGCATCCTGCTGGAGCCTGGAGAGAGCTGCAGCTGTTGATAGAGCGCTTAGATAAATTAGGTACCAAGCTAATCCCAGTCGACTTCACCTTCCCGCTGGCCGATGCCCCGCTATCCTGGCATTTGCGAGACTGCGATAAACAGAAATTAAAAGATGGGTGGGATCGGCTGCCGAAAAAGCAGGAGAAACTTTTAAAAATTGACGCCTTCCTCTCGGGCAATTGCTGAACAGTACCGTGGAACCTAGATGATCCAGGAATACTACCGCCAGATGCGAAAATTCGGGTGCAACATCCTGGCGGTGTGCAGCAATACGACATCATCAAGGATTCGGCTGCAAGAGGCGCGATGATCGGTAACTCGAAGATGTCATCAACCGTTGGATTCAGACTGACCGGGCGGTCTTAACAGATTTCCGATACATCTCCCTCGTCTTGCAAACTCGAAAAAAGAAAACAAGACCAAAGACTACCTTCTATACCGTAGAAGGTAACAACATTCGGCTAGTATCCGCAGCTAAGAGTTTGTTTTCCGACACCGGAACTGGTTCCCGTAGGTCTAATGCAGTTCACAGGACGCAGCGACGAATGGGTAAGAGTAAGGTTCTGAGGCACGTGCCTTAACGGGCTGTTGCCCTATGCGGTCGAAAGCCTGGCAGATATGGCGATAGATTTTTGTTAGCCAAATCTGGAAGTTAGCTTGTTAAGAGAGCCGCGGCAGAGCCACGCTTCGGGCTGCTGTCGCCGAGGTAACCCTAATTATTTCTTGTCCTCGCTGATGGGCCGTCTAAAGACCTGGCCGCTCTATAAGAAATCGCCGTGTGGTCGCGATACAATTTAAATCGATGGCGTATTGCAACTTGTGATCCGAACTGATTCAATGGATGAAGGTGATAGTATCGCCTAAGCCCGACAGTCCAATGAACCATTCACATAGCTTTCTTCCGCTCTCGTTGTTAGCCCTACTAGCTTCCATGCCCATCGCTGATGTACTTGCCGACTCAACTGATGATGCATTGAACCAATTCTACGTCGAGAACATGGCGGCCCATCTGACCGCAGAAGTCGTCCCGAGTGCAAGCGAAAGCCCGCCTTCCCACGCAAAGGCAGCAAAAGAGGAAAAAGCCCACAAAGCAGGCAAACCCTCGCAGGCTGGCGAACCCCAAGTGCACGCCAATCGAACGGCAAATGTTTTTTTTAGCTATCGCTCTTCCGCTGCCGTAACCAACGTTGTGCACTTCAATTTTATTTCAGCCATTGATGTCAAATATCCAAAGGTCAAGGCCTTTGTGGAGAAGGAGCTTGCGGATAGTGGCGTTGAGTCGCGCTTCGACGCTCGATTCTCCCGATACGGTTTTTCCAGCCACGACGCATCTGATTCCTTTGCCGGCTATCTCATCGTCATGTGGGAAGTTATCAACAATCAGAACGCTTCGGCCCATTCCGCTGGCATTCGACAAATTCGTCAGAAGGTCAATGAACTCTTGCTCGCAAAATTTGGGTCAAAGACAATCCCTGATCCGACCAAGCAATATGTTTCTGAGTACTACAAGCTGTTGGCGGTCTGTTACAGCGAGGCCCTAAAACGTCCGACTTCATTCGACGTTTCCGTCGGTGGAGCCGATGGGATACGAAATATTGCCTATCAGTACACCCGAAAGCTCGGAATCGATCTCAAGAGACTTCAGCTAACCGACTCTGGTTTCCGTAAAATCTAGAACGAAGGCGACGTTCGACATGGAAACAGCTCGAATCGCAAACAGGCTCTACTGATTTTCGACTTCGCCAGGCTTAAAGTTGCGCAACAGATTTCCGGGTAGATCCCCTGGGCAATCCGGACTGACTCAATGACTTCCCCTTAGCTCCTTGGCTCTCTTTTGATCCTGCTCCGCTTTCGGCTTCTCTCCTAACGCATCATATGAATTTCCCCGATTGTCATAATATTCCGCGTTATCGGGCCTGAGCCGGATGGCCTCAGTAAAATCGCTGATGGCCTTCTCGTATTGCTTCAAATTTGCGTAGGCTCTACCCCGACCCATGTACGGATCTGCGTAATCTGGTTTGAGCTGAATGGCTTCATTGAAGTCTCTGATGGCCTTCTCCGGCTGCGACAACAAAAGGTAGGCATATCCTCGACCGTTGTAAGGCTCTGCATAGTCTGGCTTAAGCCGGATGGCTTCGGTAAAGTCGCTGAAGGCCTTCTCGTGCTGCTTCAGGAAGAGGTAGGCAACGCCTCGATTTCTGTACGACTCCGCCTCATCTGGCTTGAGCCGGATGGCCTGGTTAAAATCAGCTACCCCTTTTTCCAACTGCTTGAGGCCAATGTAGGCGTTACCCCGGTTGGCGTAGGCGGCAGCAAAGTTTGGGTCGAGTTCGATGGCCTTCGTGTAATCCGCGATCGCCTTTTCGTACTGTCTCTGGTCGAGCTCCACGTTAGCCTGATCGTAGTAGGACCGCTCCGGCGAAGCAGGAGTGGAGGTCGCAATCGGTGTGGAGGTCGCAATCGGTGTGGAGGTCGCAATCGGTGTGGAAGTCGCAATCGGTGTGGAGATGGCAATCGGTGTGGAGGTCGGAGTGGGGGTGGAGACTACCTGTTGCACGGTAACGGTTGGTTGCCTCGATCTGCTGCTCACAAACAGAGCTAACGCCGCGCCTAGAACCAAAGCCACAAACCCAATGCCGGCTGCGATAAAGACAAGACTTTGCTTATTACCTGGCTTCTTCGCGGGTTGGAGCTTCGCCTGACCTATTACCCCCCTTTTTTCTGCCCTAGCTGATTTCTTTTCTAGATGAGGCTGGGAAGGCAACGGCGGCGGAACTGGGGCTGAAGGTGTAACCGGGCCGGTTTCTTGGATTATCGCCTTCCGTCCTTGGATATTCTCCTTGAATGCCTGCCAAAACTCGACGCAGTTGGGGAAGCCTCCAGTTAGTTGAGTTCCGACGCAGGCGCGCCGGAGCGTCTGGTTACCATCCTCACTGAGCTCTGGAAGAGGAGTGTACCGATTGGGCTCGTTCGAGCTGTCTGTTGGTAAATCGCGCCCACTAAGCATTTCATAAATTAGGCGGCCGAAAAGCCATACGGATTTCGTCCCGCGAATTCCAGCCTCGGCCTGGGTAATCGACAATACCCGGCTGGCCGGCACCAGGGTTTGTCTGCCCCAATCAGCCCGATTGCGTAGCAAGAGCGGAGCAATACAGAGGGGATTGAGCTTGAGAGAGCAGTTCGGCCAATCCCCGGCATCTGCACGGGCTAAGGCAGGAAAGGTTTCCCGAGAAATCTCTGCCGGACAGCTGACCAGGATCTTTTGGGCGCTAACATTGACCAGGCCGAGCCCTTGGCTGGCAACGAAATCCAAGGTCTGAGCCAACGGTTCTAACAGAACCAGCAATTCGTTCGAGCTGAGCAAACGCCGCCACCGGACCAAATCGGATAGCAGAAATCCATGGACCCATTCTCGCACCAGAAACGGCGCTTCGCTCTGTTCCAATGCTCGATATTGCACGAGGTTGGGATTAGACGCGTTCCGGATCACCGCTAACTCATTCTCCAGGAGATCGACTAAATTGGGATCGATAGCGATTCCAGGGTGCAACAGTTTTAAGGCAATCTCCGCTGTCGTGTTGGCCAGGGCCTCCTCGTCGGTTGCTTGAAACAATCGTCCACCGGTTCCCTCGCGTTCTTCTGCAACCAACCGGTACCGGTCACTCATCAGGTTCCCAATCTGAATGCCAAAGTAATGGTCAAACGGTGGCGAGGCGACCGCTGGAAGTAGTGTCGCTAGCTCCAGATTTTCATCGGCCCGAAGAACTGCCTCCGGTGCCAGCGGAGGCGCAACCTCGGGCAGGATCTGTCCGGGTAACAGACTCAATTCGGCCGCTAATTTGGCAACCACCGTTTCGATCTCTTGTTGTAACTCTCGCGGGTTCGGCGGGCGGTCCTCCCGGCGCTTCGCCAGCATTCGCCGGAGCAGATCGATCACCGGCACAGGCACTCCGATTAGTTGCTCGAACGGAGGAGGCTTTACGGCATGAGCGATCATCACCTGACCCACCGTGCCTGAGAATGGTCTTTTGGCTGAAAGCAGATACCAAAGCGTGACCCCCAAAGAATAAATGTCGGAGCGGGTATCGAGCTCGCTCATCTCGGCTTGTTCAGGACTCGCAAACGCGGGGCTACCCACGAAATCGCGGGTTCCGGTTAGCTGAGTCACATCCAGCCCATCGGCTTTTGCCGCCCGAGCCAGCCCGAAATCGATCAGCTTCACGTCCAGGCTGCCGGATCTGTTGGCGATCGCCATGATGTTGCCTGGTTTAATGTCCCGGTGAATCAAATCTTGGTCGTGAGCCGCTTCCAAAGCTTGCGCAACCTGCATCGTGACCCGGAGCGCGGTCGCTGCCGAGAGCGGTCCGAGTCGTTCCACGTAGCGCTCCAGATCTTCGCCATTTACAAACTGCATGGCGTAGAAGTAGGTGTCGCCCTCATCGCCAAAATACAAAACCGTGGCGACGTGAGGATGATCGATTTTCGCTGCGGTCCGTGCTTCTCGAAGAAATCGGCGTCGCGCCTGGGGGCTACTGAGCAATTCGGGTCCGATGACCTTGAGTGCCACTAGCTTATCCAGCCTGGTATCGATTGCCTTATAAGTAACACCCATTCCTCCTTTACCTAACCGGAAAAGCGACCCGTCTGGACGCCGAAGAATCCTGAAATGTGCGAAGCTTTCTGCTTCGGGCTCCTCCGGACCGTCCGATTCCTTCTCCGGGGCGCTTCGCCTCTTCCTGGCGCTCAAGAGTTCTATGGTATGGCGCACTAGGGACGGAAAATGTTGTTCGGGAGGACCGGGCTTGGTACCATCCAACCAGTGTTTGATCCCGAGAAAATAGGCGAAGTCATCCAACGGCTGGACCGGTTCGATCTTGAAGGCTAAGAGATCGACCTTGAAATGAGCCGCTCGTTCCACTTCGCGAAGCACTTGCTTTGAGCGGTTTGACGCCTGGCTCAACACTAGCAGGAGGATCTCTGCCCTGCGGATGGCCTCAGTGATCTGTCCGCTGTAAGGTCGTCCGGCCAGTATATCCCGAGGGGCGATCCAGCAACGTATCCCAGCAGCTTCAAGAGCGCCGCAGACGCCTTCGGCTGCCGAGCTGTCATCGCTCGAATGCGAGATAAAGGCCGAATGCGTCAGCTTTTGCGATTCTGGCTGTCCTTCGCCTGGACTGTGTTCTGGGTTCATCGTTCTTTGCGGATCTGATTTCGCTTAGTGAGTGGACGAGAGAGAAGACGGCGCGTGCGGCAAAAGCAGGAGAGCCTACACCTCAGTCGGACAGCCAGGTCCGGAGACTAGCAATCGGCTACGCTTTGTTCAAGAATTTGCGCCCAGCGAGGTGTTAAGTCCCCGTCGGGGTCAAAGGCGCCATCAAAGCGGTAGCGCTATCCAAAGGGGTCAGTCAACAATTTCGGGACCCAACCTTAGGTTCCCATCTCACTGGATGTCAGTTCATCTTTTGGGCAAATTATAAACACTTCGAAGACATGTTGTTTATCGAGGGCTTGTTGCCCAATTATTTTTCACAGATAGGGCCACCAAGGACGCTGAACAGACTGGTTGAACAAGAGGAAAGAGAGGCTTCGACCTGAGCTCAGCCGAACGGTAACAGAGGTGAGAGACTTGCAGCTGCTCAAGGCATCGTGTGGGATTATCCCCCGTTTCCTCTGTTAGCTCCTGTTCAAAAGATTTCTCTTCGTGCCCTTTGTGGCCGCCCTGTGTTAAGTCCAATTGGGTAACAGCCCGTCGAGACGTGACCCTAATTATTTTCCGGCTTTTTTTGGCATAAAGGGAGGATAGTGTTCATAGGAACATAATCAAGTTAAGACCTGATCTCCGTTTCTAACTATCAAAAGATCGTTCTTCGATAGGCGTTCCGCATTTTCAAAGGTAGCTGGTTCAACTCATAGCGAATTAATCAACCGGTCCAAGCCGAAGTCGTTCGACCAACTCAGTTTGCAAAATTCTCGCAAATCATCCGGTTTTGTGGCGTCATAACCCTGCAGGCGGAGTTGAAAAGCCTGGTAGAACAGCCAATCTCGCCCGGCGAAAATCGGAAATCGATAGCGATTGGATCGGCATGACTTCACGTCCCACAATCTTCATTTCCGCTGTCAGCCGCGAGCTGAGAAGCGCCCGGCAGCTTGTGGCCAACACGCTTACCTTCCTTGGTTATGAGCCGGAGTGGCAGGACATCTTCGGCACCGAAGAGGGCGATCTGCGGGCGATACTGCGGCGGCGGATTGATTCTTGTAAAGGGGTGGTGCAACTCGTGGGCAAATGCTACGGAGCTGAGCCGCCGGACATCGACGAGCATTTTCGCCGGGTAAGCTACACCCAGTATGAGGCGCTGTATGCTAGCGGCAAAGGAAAGAAAGTCTGGTATCTTTTCCTAGACGAGAATTTTCCCACTGACGCACACGAAGAAGAGGACGAGGAAAAACAGAAGCTGCAGAGCGATTACCGTGTCCGGCTCAAGGCTGATGTTCATCTTTACCATCCACTCGGCAGCAAGGAAGGCCTTGAAGCCAGCGTGCTCAAGCTGCGTGATGATCTCACCCGGCTCCGGCGCGGGGTAAGGCGTTGGGCCGCGCTTGTTGCGGTGCTACTCATCCTGAGTGTCGCTCTGAGCTTCTGGCTCTTGCAAGGCCAGTATAGCGCCAACGAGCAACAGAAACACGCCAGCCAGCAACAGCAACAAACCAATCAGCAGCTTCAGGCTCTCAAGGAAGAACTCGGCAAGCTGCGGCAGGGCGTAAACAACTTTGCCGAAGTACAGAACAAAGTCCGCCAGGAACAGCCCGGCCAGAAGCCCGAGGAAATCGAGCAGCGCACCTACGAGGCGTTGGGTAAGCAGCTCGGGCTTGACGCCGCAACACTCAAGGAACAGCTGCCGCGCTTCGCTGAAGAACTCAAGAAAGCACCGAATGCCACCACTTATGAACGGGCGAACGCCGCTTACGTGGCAAAGGACTACAATGAGGCCGAGCGGTTGGCACTCGCTGCCGCTGACGAAGCTCAGCGCTCCAGCCCTGCTAAGAACGCAGAAGCGATCAGAGCCTTTGAGCTAGCCGGATGGGCAGCCGAGAAGCGGATCGAATACGCCGATGCATTAAAGCGGTTGCACGACGCCGAGGCGCTCACCGACGTTACCCGCGATCCTCTTGAGTGGGCCCGAGTGCAGTTTGCCATAGCCGGGGTGCTGATCGCTAAAGGTCAATACAGTGACGCCGAGAGCATCTTCCGTAAAGTGGTGAAGGAGCGCGAGCGCGCTTTGGGCCCGGAGCATCCTGACACGCTAAGCGCACGCCAGATGCTGGGGGTCGCGCTTGATCAAGAGGGCAAGTATGCCGAGTCGGAGGCGGAGCATCGCGCGGTGCTCAAGCTCAGAGAAAAAGAGCTCGGTCCCGAGCATCCTGACACGCTGATAACGCGCATCAGTCTGACGTACGACCTTTCTTTCCAAGGCAAGTATGCTGAGGCTGAATCGGAGTGTCGCGCGTTGCTCAAGCTCCAAGAAAAAGTGCTCGGTCCTGAGCATCCTGACACGCTGGGGACGCGAGGCAGTCTGGCAACCACGCTTGCAGAAGAAGGCAAGTATGCTGAGGCTGAAGCGGAGTATCGCGCATTGCTCAAGCTCGAAGAAAAAGTGCTTGGCCACGAGGATCCCGAGACGCTAGGGACGCGCGGCAATCTGGCAACCACGCTTGCAGAAGAAGGCAAGTATGCCGAGTCGGAAGCGGAGCATCGTGCGGTGCTCAAGCTCGAAGAAAAAGTGCTTGGTCCGGAACATCCTCAAACGCTGGACACGCGCAACAATCTGGCAAGCGCTCTTGCTGGTCAAGGCAAGTATACCGAAGCGGAAACGGAGTATCGCGCAGTGCTGAAGTTCAGAGAAAAAGTGCTTGGCGCCGAGCATCCTGACTCGCTAAGCACCTGCTTTCATCTGGCGCGTTGTTTGCATGCCGAGGGTTCCGACGGCGAAGCCAGAGAGCTTGCACAGCGGGCGGCAGACGGAGCGCTAAAGGTTCTGGGATCGGAGCACCCGGACACTAAGAAATATGAGCAGCTCCGGCAGGAGTTGTCAGCCAAAAACAGCTAGCGCCCGTCCATAGCTTCTAGGGGGATTTTCTCGCGCTGATTTATCCGAGTATGCCGAAGAAGTCCTTCCCGGATTCATACCGCCGATGATGGCGGAAAGCACCAAGTCGCCATTTGATTCCCCAGACTTCATTTTTGAAATCAAGTTGGACGGATATCGTGCCATTACTGTCTTCGATGCTGCCGGTAAACCTCATCTCTGGTCCCGCAATGGCCTACCATTGGAACAGAAATTCCCGGCTATCGCCAAAGCTGTGGCTAAGCTGAAACTGCGCTCAACGGTTCTGGACGGTGAGATTGTCGCTGTGGATGAGAGCGGTATCCCCCGATTCCAACTGCTTCAGCGATTCCAAAAACAACCAACTGCGCCAACCCTGTATTATGTCTTCGATGTACTTTGGACCGATGGTGCCGACATCACCGGCCAGACCATCTTGGAGCGGCGAGCGTTGTTAGAACGCATCATAAAGCCGGTGCCAGGAGTCCAGCTTGGCACCTATGTCCAGAACGAAGGAAAAGCCCTGTTTCAACTGTTTAAAGAGAAGGGGATGGAAGGCATCATAGCCAAACGCAAAGACAGCATCTATCGACCGGGTAAAAGGACTTCCGATTGGCTAAAGATCAAAGCTCGCCTCCAGCAAGAATTCGTGGTCGGCGGATTTACACCACCCAAAGGCAGCCGAAAGCATCTCGGTGCAGTGGTAATAGGCGCTTATACCGGCGGGAAACTCCGGCATTATGGCTATGCTGGCTCCGGCTTCAGTGAAAAGGGATTGAAGGAGGCCGTTGAGCGAAAGAAGCCACTCTTCACCGACAAATCACCTTTCGTTAATCCGCCGAACATCAAAGAAAAAATTCAGTGGGTTAAGCCCAGGCTCGTTTGTGAAATTGAGTATGCCGAATTGACTGCGGACGACCAGTTGCGGCAGACAACGTTCTTAGGGTGGAGAGACGATAAGAAGCCTAAAGAAGTGGTGCTAGAGGTCACAGCCTAATCGCAGGCCTGCGAGGAACTTTCTTGAAGCAAACGTTGCCAGACTACTCACCAGCTCGCCGAACGTAAAGAGGCTTAAAGCCAGGGAGCACTCTGGGGCCTTCGTTGCAGAAGAGCGCTATGTATGTCGAGTACGCATGCCTCTTCAGAAAATCGCGCATCTTTCGAATCTCATCTGGTGTGTAGGGGCGGTTCCGCTTTTCACCGTAGTTCAGGCTGATTTCGCAAATCGGCTTATTGGGCGTTTGTAGCCACTGTTTCAGGACGTGCTCGATGGCCATGAGTTCGATTTGCATTGTTTAGATTGTCCTTCAGTATAGTCCTTGTTTCAACCTGCTAGGTTTCTGCCGATTCTATCGAAAGATCTTAGTTCTAGACTCCTTCCATCTGCCCAAAATCTTTAAGGAATTTTTCAGCAAGCTGCCTGGCACTGTCGATTGCAGAGCGTGCTTTCTCGCTCTCGTTCGAAGTAGGACACGCTCCGAGTTTACCTTCCAAAACGGCACTGGCTTCTTCGTCTTGATCTTCACCAAAGCCTTGGAAGATTTCGATTAACTCCTGCTCATCGACGGTCCCGGAAGTTTCGCCTCTGGCCGACTGAACAAGTGCAGGCATCACAGCACGAGCTGCATCATAATACGCAGTTTTTGCACGGGCGTATTCGTTCGCAGCCCTGATGAGTTCGGGGCAGGAAGGAGTTTCCGAAAGGTCAAGAGCAGTCTCCATCGCCGCTACGTAACTTTTGGCGGCAGCTTTAAGAGTGTCGAGGTTGCCAGCTTGAGCGCCGACAGCTCCGACCAGAAAAAACAGGGCGAACAGCGCATTCTTTACTTTCTCCACTATATCAACGCAAGCACGGCTGCACCAACGATCAAGGCGCTGAGAGATATGTTTGGGACGTTATCCGATCCTGAGACACATGCTTTCGTTTCTTGCATGACCGGCGAGCGCCCAGCCTGCCGTGCCAGCATTACTTTCGCGAGCAGCCGTCTGACGATGCCACACTTTAGTCTAGTGATGAAAAGAACCCTAAGGAGGTGGTGCTAGTGGCAGAAACCATCGCTTGAGCGATGTAATGACACATCTTTGAGAAGTCAGCAGTCGACGCTTTTCTGCGCTAGGACTGTGCAACGGCGGCTACGGGGATACGCCTGACTGGACAAGACGGTCGACCGCATCCTTAGGTGCAGCTACGAACACTTTCTGACGCCGTTTTACTCATTCCGTCCCGCATGCGGATGGCTTCGACCTTGCGCATTAGAACCGCAAACCTCTTCCGTTCTTCGTCACGCCGTCCAGGCCGGCGCCAAAGATACGAGTGTCCTTTGGCCACCGGGCACCTAGCCTTGTCGCTGGACTCCAGTCTCTTCGAGAAAATCGAGCTCCGGCGGAAATACGGCTTCTTCTAGAGTTCTACGGCCCGCTTTCTCAAGCTGTCGGTACACCGGTAAACCGTTCGCTTGCAGCCAAGGCAAGACCTTCCTTCGCTGGTCATCATTGTTGAGCGCCGTTAAGATTTTTGATCGGTGCCAGTCGTCCAGAAATGCTTCCATCATTGAAGGCGAGATCTGTTTGAAAGGGAGCCCACCTACAAAAAGGTTGGTCTGGCCGGGTACGGTTATTTTTAAACCATCGGCCTCGAGTCGCGGCCTGTTGGTGTGCACTGATCGGCGCAATTCCAGGTTGCCGTTTTCATGCCATCCGAACAATGATGATTTTCCGTCGTTCGAATCCAGATCGTCCGACTCAAACAGAACGAGATGAAATTCAAAAGTGGAATCCTTCAGAATAATTAAGCCCCACCATTCGACTTCTGAACGGCTGACGAGCTGAAGCCTAAGGGTTCGGATATATCCCTCAAGAGTTGCTGGCTGGCTGCTCATAAACGAAGAGCCCGAGCATTCGGGCTTATCAAACCGCTCCCAAGAAATCCAACACCTTCTTGGCATCTTTTTGCGAGAGATCCCACCAAGAACCAGCCTTTATCTTGTTCTCAAGTTTTGACACCGGAATTTCCAAAATTTTACCGATCTCATCGAGATGCTTTTCTATCTGCAAGTGCTGGCGTATTAGGTCGCCTTTTTGTTTCGATGTGGCTAGCATTTTAAGTGTATTGCAATGAACTGACTCCAATGGCCACAGGGGTCCACCGCGAAAACGAATCGTTCTTCATAGGCAGCGTAGGCTCGACCTTCATTCTTATCTCCTGCTATACTGTTATCGATGAGTTGCAGTTGTAATTGCGTGTCACGAAGCGAGCGCTATCACAGAAAGAAAGCCGGGAAAATCCAGCCGGTCTCCGATCAATCAAGCCAGCGCACCCGAGCTAAACTGATCTCCGCTTCAGGAAATCCTCGATCTTCACGACGGTCTCTTTCCGCCCAACCGTTCGCCCCGTCATCCATGCGCAAACTGAGTCAAGCGTGGTGCCTAGTTCTCCGGCCAACGCCGTCTTGCTCATGCCATAGCGCAACCGGATCGTTTCGACCTTGCGCATCAGTGCCGAAAACTTCTTTCGTTCTCCGTCCCGTCGTCCAGGCTTTCGCCAAAAGTATGTGTGCCCTTTGGCCATCTAACACGGTGTTCTACCTAAAACGGGCCATTGACATCCGGTCAGAAAACTAGGTAGATCGAAGCGTTCACAATCCCGTAGGGGAAGACGTTAAAGCCTTATGCCACTCGCTCGAATGGATGTTTTCAAAGGTTCAACGCCTTTAGGGTATTTCGTCATTGATTCACCAGGAATAGATCAGGCGTCGATTCTAGGTTACCTAACCGAAAGCGATAAAGGGCAGATCTCCTACAAGCTTAGTTTTGGTGGCTATCCACATGCACCCGGCTTAACGCCTGAATTTCAGTTTTTGTTCCGTGCTAATCCGCACCCACTATTACCAGAGGATTTCGAGAAGCGAAGCTACGATTATTCAACAGAAAAGGGATACCGGGTTTGGATCACTAAGCTTCAAAGCGGTCATTCCTTGGATCAGCCTACAACTGATTGACCCAAAAGAGCGGCTAGGGCAAGCCGCCGAGTCAACGGCTCCAAAAAGCGCTGTTGCGTAACTGGCATTTTTTCAGCAACTTGCACCAGTTCAAGTTTATTGGAGAAAGTAGGACATCATCCTGGAAGACAAACTTTACGCTTACTTGCAACAGCACCGGGGTTTGCAGCCAATTGATTGGGTTGCTTATGGTTTAAGGTGCAGCGTGCCTGAAGTTCTAAATGCATCGGTGAGCCTTACAAACAAAGGCTTAATCAAAATGCGGCTGTACCCAAACGGCAAATTCTTAGAGATTATCTGATCAGTATCATCTCTGACCGGCTCAAGATCGGTTGCCCGGACCCGCCTTTAGATCACCCAGTACCGCACATCTTTATAATCTCTAGGGTCTTTCAATGAATTGAAATCAACCGACGAGGTGTGCTCAATTGGTGGCCGATTGTCTATCTCTTCTCCTGCTGTTTGCCGCTCGTGTTCCCAAATTTCTACAATCATCTCCTCTTGTTCCCAATTGACGAGGATCGTTCTTTTCTCATCTCGCATCTGACAGAAAAGAGTCGGTACGGACATAACCCCAAATATATCATTCCTTAACCAACCTGGCGTATGGCAGTTTGCCGACATAGGCACCGCTGGCAACCTCGGTCTTGAACGCTGCCAGAGCGTTTTCGATTTCCGTAATCTCGACGCTAAAGATTGGAAGCCGAGTTAAGACGGCGCTAAGCACGTAATCTTGCTCGCCGCCCGGTGTCGAATATCGGAATGTAGATAAGACCTTAGACCCTATCAGAAAGCCGTCAGTACTCTTTATGAGCCCGATAAAGGCGGTCGGTCTACCACTATTCTCGGAAAAATGCCTCAAATGATTAATTGAAACTGTAATCGGCAGCCAGGAACGCGTCTACCCGATTTAGTTCTGTCAGAGCTTTACCAGTATGGAATCCATCTGCTTCGCGCCCTCCCTTCAACAGAATCTTCGTGAAAATGCGAGGGTAACAGTCGCAATTGCGGTGGTCTCGTGCCTGCTCATCTGGTTCTTAACGAGTCTGCCGCGCCCGCTCGTGATCGCGCTTGGCTTAGGAGGCGGAATCGCGCTCTTCGCCTTTTATACTGGCCGGTTCTATGTATGCGCCCCAAGACGGGTGGAGTATTCCGATAAAACCCTGACCCTTGAGTATCATTCCGGCAAGATCACTGAGCTTGTCTGGTCGGAAGTCGAAACGGCATCATTCACCAACGAATATGGGTTACGCTGGAAGTTTCGGACTGCGCACTTGAAAATTATCTTTCGGGACGACGGATTTACGGGCATGGAATGGTACCGCGCCTCGCGGCTCATCTATGAACGATTGGTCGCCGCTGGTATCCAAGTTTCAACTGATATGATAGGAGAGAATTTTCTGTCGTAGCAGGTCGATCTCATAGAGATTGTCAGGCGTCGGCTGGATGTCTGCTATGTCTTCTCTTGGGGCGGCATTGATCTAGGAATCGTTGCCTTGATCCGTTGGTATTGTCCTCGGCTGATTTCCACGAGTTCCAAGCCTGCTTACTCTGCAGGATGAACTCCACGGCTTGGAACGAAGGCTAACCTTGGATTGTTTAGTTCTTTGTTCCTGGCGACTCTCGGCATACTCAAAGGCAACGGTAACGCATCAAAAAGAGTATGCGTGAGAGCAGTAGAACCGGGTGAGGTTCACGTTTGCCTGCTATGCCGTATTCCTCATTTGACTGAGGCCACGACGTAGAAGTCAAAGAAATGACCGCCATTGGCGCAAAGGTCCTCACTGTCGATAACCTGGGTACCCAGTATCGTGTAGTCGTTCGAATCGGATTCCCCAGGTATCGAGGTTCATTCCTAACCTTAAAGTTCGGAGAAAAGAAACCGTTCACGGGTTTCACGCACAACGGTCAGCTTGATCTTGTTTACCACGAAGATCCTCACCTAAAAGCAGGGCAACCGTTTCCGCTCTGGACGATTCAGTAACCGGGCGAAGCTCGGGTTTACGCATCGCGAAGTAGCATATTTTGTAGGCCTGCGAGCATTGAATAAATTTATGAGAACTATCTTACTTGGTTTATGTGCATTAACCTTATCTGCCGGTTTAACTCCGAAAACAGCAGCTCAGACCGTTACGACCACACTAGGTGCGCCGACAGTTGATTTGGATTGGGTTTGGAGTGACGAATATCAGTGTTGGGTTTGGAACGGACCGCAATTTGAAGGCGATTATGAAGGGCACTCGTTTTTCAAAGAGTACTTTCTGAATCACCAGTTTTTTAATTTCTTCGAAAATACGCCCGCGATTCTCCGGTTGCCAATGCCGAACATTCAGCTAAACGCTATCGCTGGCGAGTCGCCGTTGCCATCACCTTAATCTCCCCAGACCTGGGCAGTGACTTCTTAAGAAAAGCGCGAATTTTCAAGCGTGAGCCGTCAGTCTTCGTAGCCTGCCAGGCATATGAGCGATCTACCCAATTCCGGTTCCAATCCGGTCTCAGTCTTGAAATCACCAGATTGCTCCTCTAGTTGCTCCAAGAAAGGAGGTGAAGCCAAATATGAATGAAGAGATTAGGGATGCAGTTAAATTGCCATCTCAGACGGTATTCATGCCAATCGGCAACGAAGAAACATTACTGGCACTTGCTTACAGGTTGCGGCAAGCAGATTTGTACTTAATAGCGCCAGAGTGTTTACAGGTTCCTTTGCGGGTGGAAACGCAATGGGTTGACTTTAATAGCTTGGAAGAACACCGACTTGGTGACGTGACTTATTGGGTCGGTCTACCACGATTCGCTAACCTCTAGTCACCGTCTTTCTTGATCAATCCACTCATCACGTAGCTAGTGGCTGCAGCGTGGAACGCACACTGCTTTTATCCGATATTAGCGGTTTCCTTCTTCCCATAAAGCGGGGTTCTTTAATACTTCCTCTCCCCTGGGTGTGATTCTGCCCGTACCAGTGATTATTTTGTCGTTG